>JAAUYG010152086.1_pt1 | contig 10244 bp, 12 predicted proteins | sample 7278091 | NCBI WGS metagenome assembly JAAUYG01 (sample SAMN14350201, study PRJNA611818) | marine sediment metagenome | isolation source: surface marine sediment (0.6m) | place: French Polynesia: Moorea | collected 2018-08
CATTGTCTTCCATCTTGTCAAGCAGAGCGCCAAGCCCCTGGATTGAACTAACGAAAACCTCCATGATGCCATATACAATATACACACCATTTCTTGTTATCTACTGCGCCTATTGCATGAAGATAAGTACAATTCTACGCGCATGAGTGAACAATAAAATACTTCGAGTGACCTTGTTCATAAGCTCTCTGGGCCAACGAACTCCGACAAGTTTGGTACATTCACATACTCGTACAGCATATACAGGGCTATCACCCCCGGCTCTACCTAAGGTAACAAATATTGTGAAGCTGGAGGCGGCACTTGTAGGCTTTGCGCCAAACTAACCAGACGAGAAAGGCGTGTGGTGCCTTTGGAAGAAGCCGAAGGTAAAGGCAGAGGGTTTCAGTGGATGTGCGTGACCCGCCCACAAAGTAAACTGTTTGGCATGCATACCAGTTCGTCCCAGAAAGATGCACATACTGTTTCAAAACTTGCATCTTTCTCTTTAAATTTAATGCTTAGTTTACTGGAATCTACAGTTGTCGAAAGAAGTCCGCCCAATACCTACCAGGACGAAGCCGATGCAGACTTTCACCCAATCCCCTAGGATACTACCGCTTCCTTTAGTTTCTAAAAACTACTGAGACGTGGGCGCCACAGACGGTCACCCAACAGACTGGGAATTGGCAACCCCAAATGATGTCCCTCTGCCAAGTCTGCCGTGAAAAGAATAGAACAGATTGGAAACTGGCTGAATATGCGTGATCGTCAACAGGTGCAGGCTAATTGTGGACAATGATCAGCAGAAATATAACTATGTAGGCATGACTAGCTGATGACCGAGCGCGTGACCACCAGGAGTCGACGGCCTAGGAGTAACACGGAGCAGTGGAAAGTTAGGAAGACTGCAACCTGTTCAAAGGTCGCATGACCAAACACAGTCAAGAAGTATCACCAGCATAGAGACTGGGTTAGATAGTCTCATATAGACAGTGCTTGATGTGTGGAAAAAGGAGCAGGCCCGCCTGTTATGCACCCACCTGGACAGATTGTCGAGGCCTTTCCAAAGACGGATAGACGCGACTGAAGCCACTCCAATCGAGAAACAGGAGAAATCTCACCTCGTGTATCGTGCTGAAGCCTTCGAAGATTCTAAACATCTCTATCTACGGACAAACTATGGTTCAGCATGACATTTTAATTCCTTAACCCCGTCAGCATATGCGATATTAAGGGCTAGACGGTTTTGCTCGATGAGGCGATATGTAATATAATATACATCTGTTCTTAAACGCTGGGTGAAAGAGAATCGGCCGTGATGCCAATGTCACTGTTGTGATGAAACAAATCCGCAACAGAACACACAAGGTCAACCATGGAGTTAGGTAGTTTAACTACGAAAATCAAGACAACAATGGACATGGATCAGTGGTCACTCGTTACTTCAATATGTCTGTGGATCAAGGAACCGCCTGCAGTGCGACCCTCTTACCCTCAGCCAGCAGCCCTAGCTGACAGTTTAGAATCGCGCTATCATGGACCAAGGCCATACTGGTACAATGCATCAGTAAGTACCGCAGTGGCGCGCCTTTGTCTGGGCCTAAAAGCTCGAAAACAAGATCATGCCATTCCAACGGGAATTATATGCTCTAGTGGTCGGGGCTAGTTGTTCTTTAGCTACAGAATTGACTCTTATAATATTTTTTCATCTCAGAGGTATCGACAACTTCCAGATTATGCAGTCCACTGAGCCACGGATATACATAATAACACACCTTATTCTCGGTGCTGACCTCGATTCCCAGGTAATCGGAAACAGTGTATGCCACTAGGAAGACCGTACCTGGCCCAGAAATATTCACACAGAAGTACTTGGTAGGCTGCATTACGTTCATGCCGAAATTATGGAGATGCAGTGTGTCTCTTAACACAGCCTATACTAAAAGGTCGTAGGGGGTGTCAAAGATGGATGTAGAATGCCGCAGCTCTCTATTTCTCTCGATTCTAAACTTAGAACACGTAATTTGAAATTCAACTTAGAAAAATACTCCCCAGAAATGTAAAAAAGCACTTTCATGATTTGTGTTGGTCCATAGTCGGCTAACCAACCGCCTTCACTCTCTGCGAGTGGAAAAAGGTCAGTCTGTTCAAATTACTGGGACAGTGCCAAACAATAGGCATCTTGGATGAGGTACATACCAGGGGCATCCACTGATGAGGCGAAGGAAATTCTACTCTCCTTGGTTTAGTGTCGCTAAACTAGGAAGTCACATACGAAACAGCATACAGTTATGGATGTGAAGGGAAAACCAGCCTGCCAGTGTCAGAACGAGTAGTTACACAGCTGTCACAAAAACAGACCTTTTCGAAATACTAGCCAGCCCCCGGATCAAATAGGGGGTGCATAGCATGATCCCATTCAAACGTTGTGCTTATCTACATGTACTTGCCACGATGCAGCTCTCTAGGTGACCACTACTCTACAGTGAGTTTTTTTCCGTCAGCACGTGTCTCCAAAAACTAATTTCAGCAAACCCAAAATGAAATTATCGTGATCGAGAACTTATTCTATCAAATGAAGGTGATGGAAATTCTAATTAAAAAAATGACATTGACGTGATCGATAAGTTGAGTTCCCTTGTGCATATCATATTCGCACGCAAAGCCAAACTTATCGTCCCATGTGGTCGATGCGTCTTATTTGGTTTCTGACGAAGTTTCGAGAAAGGTGTACCGACCCTGAAATGACTTTGACATATTGAAGTTCAAGGCAGTCGCGGATCCAGAAGGTCTCCCGCCTGAGAGGGGGCTAAATTATGAGCGGGGCGGGGGTGCTCGACTAGGGAAACTCCTCCCTCGGTAATGGGGGGAGGGGGCGTGGGTTTCCCTCGCGAGAGTTTGGGGTTTGGGCGGGCCCTGTTGATCTCTGAGAGAGTTAGAATTTTCACTTGTTTACCATGTAAGTTAAGGTAAAAATAACTGTATGGTACATTTTATGGATATTTACTAGGTTATATGAAGGGGGTGTGGCAATGAGGAGTTCCGGAGAATTTTGGGTTTTATGTATGCTCTGATGGCTTCTGACAGCAATGGAATTTCACATCTAATGCACTACAGGTGTAGAAAAGGCAGCGTTTTGAAAGTCTTTTTCCGTAAATTTGCAAGCGCACCAAATGACCCCAAAGTTACTTTGAACACTGCAAGTTTAAAGGTACTCCGTATATGTTCCACTTCACTCCATTTCACTATATGATAAGCCATTTCCAAGACATTTGAATGTTTCGTTTTCCAATCGACAATATTATATTTTAAATCTGTTTCATATTTTGTAAATTTCAAATTTCGAACCTTTGAAAGGCAACTTCTATACAGAGGGTCATAAGGAACAGCTGTAAAATTTTGTGGTTGAAAACAATCATAAGTGTACAAAAAGCAGCATTTGGAAGTGCACCCGGAATGACCTCGAAAATTACAAAGGTCAAAGCTACCCCATATCATTATGTAGAACTATTTCACACGAGTCCCAAAATTTCTCTCCGTGTCACTCTACAATTGCTTGTTTTCAAGACAATTAAGGTGTAAGGTTTACCATATGGCACATTGGTGAATTTAAAAATTTTAAAACGAAACCGTTTACGCCGAAAACGCCGAAGTTTCAAAAATCAACATCGAAGTTTTGTGAGGACCACTGAGAGGAAAATTCTGGATGTTAACGCATTTTAAGGAAAATTCAAACAAAATCAAATTTTTCAATTTTCAAAATGCCAGATACCTTCAAAGCGGTTTTACGGGGACCATTGCGAAGAAACTTCAGGTAGAGCTTGAAATCGTTTGGTTACGATTTATAGGAAGAGCAGGATTTGAAGTTTGCACTCCCATAAAGTCCAACGTTAACGGAAACGAAAAAAAAAGTTAAAAATTTGAAATTGCGCTTTTTATTTTTCAAAATTAATTAAATTACTCAAATGTGAGCGTGCCATTTAACTTCCCATATATATTTTCCTATGGATGTTTATAATAGTAAATAATAGGGCCTAACAAGTTTCCTTTGCGAGATACAAAGCTTCAAAATCTGAGTGACGTTGAAATCAACCTTTCAAGGTTACTCGAGGTCAAATGTGAAGGTGCCGTTGGACTGCCCATATATAGTTCCTATTGATGTTTAATAGTAACACAGGGCCTAACTTGGCTCCTTTGCAACATAAGGCTTCAAAATATGGGTGACCTTGATTTGACCTTTCAAGGTCACTCGAGTCAAGGTCACATACATTTTGAGTGGATAGAAAACTGTTCACCCGGGGTATATTGGATGGGAGTATAAGCATCCGGATGTCACATAAGAGAATTTGTGGGCGGGCGGGATTTTGCGCTGCCCCAGCGGTCTTTTATGATACATAGCATGGTTTGGATATCTATGAAAACCCACCTGGGTACTTCTTGTCGGCTTTTTCCTGGAAGTAATCTGCGAATGCCGTTTGAACACATGTACCCTGTGCCTGCGACCACCTGGTGTACGCTTTTCTTTCTGAAACGATATATGCAAAACCATTCGTGCATTGCTCTTCAACATTGACAATGTTGTCCCAAAATTCCAATATATCCGTTTTTTTAAAATAAGATTGGTAGGATGTTAAACCATAACCTTGTCTTCTGTGAAGGCCTATCAGACATAAAACTTTAATATGTGGCAGCTCAGTTCCATTCTCTGATATTTTCTTCAATTTCACATGATCATATCTTTTAATTAACTATGCATTACACTGTTGACAACAATTAAAGCAACACTCTTTGGGATCTGAGCAAACACTGAAGTAAACGTTTTTTTATAATCTACAACAGAACCCAACACCATTGATTGGATCACGAAAGAAGCACATATATAATGTGGATGTGGAATTACGCGTAGACACCTTTCTCGTCTTCCTGTGTGACATATTAGTTTTACCAGAGTGGCTTTCAAAAATAATTAATCTGTATGTATCAGTAAATGTATCCTCTATTTTATGTTGAGTAAATCAAAACGACGAACGAAAAATAATCCTCAAGAATTAATTTTATTTTTCTTTATTTTATCCCTGTCTACTACATACTCGATGACGTAGCACCATCCACATCCATCTCCTGGGGGGCCACTTGTGATGCAGTTGAAACTTCTGGCGTTGGCTCAGGAGCTGTAACAAAGAAAGGCGCCACCAATGATATTAACATTAAGCGCAATGTTATATGCCATTGCGACTAAAACAACAAGCAGCCGCATTCTTTTTGAAAAGCAAAACTGAGGCAAATTGATGTCTACTTGTACCTACTGGTTATTATAACGCTTTAGAACACTGTAATTCAGAATGATATGACATATATGATGTAGGACAGTCTTCACGCAAGATGCTGTTAAATGATTTTCAAAGACTAAGGATATAATTCCACAATCAGCTCTATTTGATCTGATAGCAAAAGCATAAAACAACTTGTACAACATGCAATGAGTATAGTGAAAAAGGCGCAACGACTTTCTGGTGGTCTCGCTGGTAAAATTATTTTCGAAAAACGCACTGAATGGCCCAAAATGAAATTTGGGCACATAAAGCTACTAAATGTCGCCGCTCACTTTCACTCTATAGACAGATGCATTCATAATGCGATGGCACAAGAGCGGAAAAGCAATAAATTAGCCAAATCCCATTGGTTAATTCGTAATCAAAGTATTCACTAGCGCCCACTCCCCCTTCCCCTTATAATTATGTAGCCCATCGTCACGTGTGTTATAAAGACGTGACCCCAGTAGTTCAGTCGGGCAGACTCTGGGCAATTCTGGGGATGCACGAGCTCCAATAGCGTGCACAGTGTCTTTAGACTGACCTAATATCATTCTTATATCATGGTTCAGCTTAGTCAGCATCCATCTGGTGGGGCTAAGGCATTTTATAATTTGCAAAATTGGGCACTAACGTAAACAAGAGTTCCATAGGCATTTGTTACGACACACATTAACATTTTTTTTGCAGATTTGTATCACAAATTCGTTGCTCTAGATTAAATCAGTTAAAATCTAAGATTATCTCTAAACTCTCACACTGTACCTCACTATGCATATATCAATTTTACGTCAAATTCAACACCTTAACTTTGACTTTCAAGGTCACTCAAAGTCAAATGTGATGGTGGTTTTGGACTTCCCATATATAATTTTCTATTGGTGTTTAATCTGTTTAATAGTAACATATGGCCTAAGCCAGCTGCTTTACGGTATAAGCCTTTGATATCTGAGTGACCTTGGCATTGGCCTTTCATTGTCACGCAGGGTCAAATGTGATAGTGTCGTTGGACACTTCCCACATATAATTTCCTATTAATCTTTAATAGTAACGTATGGCCTAACTCTACTCCTTTTCGAGATATAAGACTTCGAAATCTGAGTGACCTTGAATTTGGCCTTTCAAGGTCACTCAAGGTCAAATGTGATAATGTTATTGGACTCCACATATATGCTTTCCTATTAATATTTAGCAGTAACATATGGCCTAAATCTGCTCCTTTACAAGATAAAAGGCTTCGAAATCTGAGTGACCTCGACTGTGACCTTCCAAGGCCACTCAAGGTTGAATGTGATGGTGTCATTGGATTCTCCATATATGGCTTCCTATTCATATATATAGTAACTGCATGTTTACATGTGTCTCTCACCGTTTAGCTGTTATAGCCACTGAGGATGTTTTTTCTCCTATCGCTTATCATTAGGCCCAAATTACGAAAAATCGAAAGTACACCAAATGACCCCAAAATGACCTTGAATGCCACAAGAACAAAGGTACCCATATGTGTATAATTACTACCGTCGAGTCCCTAAATTTAATTCCGTCTTGCTGTACGATCGCTCGTTTCCCAGATAATAGAGGTTTTTGATTTCTCCCTAGGGCTACAATAGTGAATTTGAAATTTTCGAAAAGAAATCATTAAAAATCGGAAACGCAAAGTTTCCAAAAATCCCAACGCATTTTTGTGAGGGCCAATGGGAGAAAAATTTAGGACAAGTTTCAAAACGTTTGTCAGCGATTTGTAGAAGGAGTACCTTTTTGCAATTTTCACTCCCATTTAGGTCCTATGCTAACGAAAACAATAAAATTCGTTAAAATTTCTAAATTTCAAAAATCCCAAACGTAGTTTGGTGAGGACCACTGGGAAGGTAATTCTGGAAAAGCTTGAAAACTCTCGGCTTCGATTTGTAAAAGAAGTAGGGTATATTCGAAATGGTATTTTCGGAAACATCGCACTTGCACCGAATGACCCCGAAATGACATTGAATGCTAATAAGCCAAAGGTACCCTATCCTTATTGAGTAACTACCCACGAGTCCCAAATTTCATCCCGTGTTACGATAGCTCGTTTTCCAGATGATTGAGGTTTGTGATTTATCCAGAGGCTACAATTGTGAATTTTAAATTTTCGCATAAAAATCATTAAAAATTGGAAACATAAAAGTTTAAAAAATCCCCAACCTAGTTTTGTGAGGACTATTGGGTGGAAATTTCAGGACCAGTTTCAAAACTTTTGGCTGCGATTTGTAGGAGGAGTAGCGTTTGAAAATTTCCACACCCATTTGGTCCCATGTTAACGGAAACCAATAAAATTCGTTAAAATTTCAATTGTTAACATTTGAAAAATTCCTATCGTCGTTTTGTGAGGACCATTAGGGGCAATTTCAAGAAAAGCTTGAAAACTTTCGGCTACAATTTGTAGGAGGAGTAGCGTGTTGAAAGTTTCGCTCCCATAGGGTCCCATATGAACGAAACGAAAAAATATTCAAAAAAAATTTTTTTTTTCAAAAATTCAAAAACGCTCGAGCGTATGCCCCAGAAGAAGTAACAACCAAAATTTGAAAGAAATCCGTGCCTTAGGTTCAGAGATAATTGTGACACGACGGACGACGGACGGATGACGGACAAATTTCGATTTCGTGAGCTCTGCTGACATAGTCAAGCAGACTGACATAGTCAAGCAGAGCTAAAACTATTCTTACAGCAGCCAAGATCGCAACATTTTGGTCATTTCCGAATTGAGCTGTGTGTATCTGCATGTGTCTGTGTGAAAGAAAAAACTTTCCAACAATACGATCATGAGGGCACAAAAACACCCTTATATATGATACCATCACGTATTCTGCTGAGGAAGTAACATGTCAAAAACAACGTTATATTTATCTTTGCGCAGATTGAAACTTTTCTGGATTTTTTACCTCTATTCACATACCTGATAAAACTCTTCTAGCCTTATTCGATTCGATGCCATCCGCGGCCTGTGATTCAGGGTCTTCTCTGGATGCCGAAGCCTCCGCCAGCCGCCCAGTAACTTTGACAAGAAAAAATATCAATATTATTTACAATGTTGAAAATATGTGTATGCTAACACGTACTAGTAAGGTGAAACACCATCAATAGCGGGAAAGGTAATAAACCAAAGATCTGTATGTGAGAAATTTGGAAATTTTGGAAATGCACGGAAGCACATTGTTATCAGCGTTCATATCAAAAAAAATATTTGGGGGCCGCCAGATAAAGTTATCAGGCGGCCGCCACTTAATTTTTCAGTTTGCAATAGAGGAACCTCAAGAGTCGCCGATTTCATCTCCTACGGTCTATCTCTATTAACATGCAGGAACTCGACAGATCCGGGGGACAGATGACTACGTAATGTAATGGCATTTTGAGACACAATCACCAAGCTTTCAAAACACTCTTAGTACCTCTTTATCGTAAAATTGACTTTGTTATATGACAAGACTTATATTCGATAGTAGTGCGTAAAGTAAGATTAAACTATAATTTACTATACCCCGCAGCTGTTAGAAAGTAGAAGACTAACTTCTCCGAACACGTAAATAGAGGGATCTCAGATTAGATAGCCAAGGCAGTACCCTCACATCCCACATCTGCAGTTGTAATCCCCATTCAACCAAAGCAAATATCTTGTATAAAGCACATATATAACAGGTGGATAGGTGAGATCGATACGCTTCAACATACTTCACTTCACATCATGTTTCGACTGTGACTTGGCTGTATGAAACTCAGAACAACGCCGTTGAATTTCAAGTAACATCCTACAGTTTGATGTACAATGCACAAAACAAATGTCAGTCTGTCTTGGCCTCTCGATGGGCACATCCAAATTACAGCTTTTTGTTTCCCTGATAATATTAAATGGTGGCCACCAGAACACTTTATGTGGTGGCCGCCAAGAATATTCTGTTTGCAAAATGTAGCGTACTATATGATGTAAATTCATTACTGCATTTTAGCTCTGCTTGACTATGTCACCAAAGCTCATGAAATCGAAATTCGTCTGTCGTCCGCCGGATTTCTTTCAAATTTTGGTTGTTGCTTCCCCTGGGCCATACGCTCGAGCTGATTTTTTTTATGCATATTTTTTCGTATTCGTTAATATGGGACCCTATGGGAGCGAAACTTTCAAAACGCTACTCGTACTACAAATCGCAGCGGAAAGCTTTCAAACTTTTCCTGAATTTTCTTCGCAATGGTCCCCACAAAATACGTTAGGATTTTTGAAATTTTAAAAATTGAAATTTTAACGATTTTGTTTCGTTTTCCTTAACATGGGACCCTATTGGAGTGAAAATTTCAAAACACTACTCCTCCTACAAATCGCAGCCGAAAACTTTCAAATTTTCCTGAATTTTCTACCCAATGTTCCCCACAAAACAACATTTGGGATTTTTGAAATTTTGAAAATTGAAATTTTTAAGACTTTTTTGTTTTCCTTGACATAGGACCCTATGGAAGCCAAAAATTTCAAAGCGCTACTCCTCCTCCAAATCGCAGCCAAAGGCTTTCAAACTTCTCCTGAATTTTTGTCCAAATGGTCGTCAAGATTCTTTTGAAGTTTTGAAATTTGAATTGTAATGATTTTATAGCTCTACTTTATTATAGTCCTACAGACGTTATAGTATGGGGTTTATGGCGTCCCACAATTTTTGTTTCTTTTTTTTTCAACCAAACTTTCTCTACAAATTCCCTGTGACAGTCCTCACAAAAGTTACTTAAGAATTTTAAAATTTTAAATTAATTTTTAAAAAAGAGTGAAATTTAACATTGTGGCCAATGGGAAAAATGAAAAATTGCCAATATCTTGGAAATGAGCCGCCGTAGAGCAACACGGATTGAAATTTGGGACTCGGGAGGTAGTTTAGGAAGTATATGTGCAACTTCTGGAACTTTGGCCAATGGCCAAGTTTCATGCCCAAATATGGC
>JAAUYG010015932.1_pt1 | contig 10243 bp, 5 predicted proteins | sample 7278091 | NCBI WGS metagenome assembly JAAUYG01 (sample SAMN14350201, study PRJNA611818) | marine sediment metagenome | isolation source: surface marine sediment (0.6m) | place: French Polynesia: Moorea | collected 2018-08
GAAACAGTAAGTTTAAACTTCTAGTTATCTGGACATGTTTCAAAGTACATGTACGTTAAATGTGAGCAATGACCGAATGTCTTACTATAGAATGACATATAATATCCCAAGACTATGGAATGCCAAATACGTCATAATAATGCCAATCTCTTTTCCATCAGTGCAAATCAATTCTCATCACAGGGAAAGTTCAATATTTTATATCTTTGATCGTAGAAAACAAACCTGAAACTAGATGGCTGCTAAGTTGGGTGAAATCTCCACCCGCCACCGGCATTTTGGTGTCCACTTCCCGATGCTAGAGCTGAATGAACAGAATCAAAATGATATACATGTGTATTGAGGAAGGATACGTGTATCGGGATTGTTAACACGTTATGTATCCTCCATGGCGATACAAATGACCTCACGTTATTTCCTCCAGGGGTGTCGAGTTGTAAATGCTTCGGAGATCCACACTGCCTGACATTTGACGGACGTGACATCACGTACCAGGGCACGTGCACTTACACCATGGTTCAAGATGACTGCATCGACGGCGTTCCCCAGAATAGCGGGAGTAAGACCTTTGAGGTGTTGGCCAACTTCGCCGAGACTGACGTCAACGCTCCCGGCGTTTCCTGGGTGAAGAGTGCCACCTTGATAATGAGTGGACGCACGGTGAGAACATGCAGCTAAATGTGACAAAGTGAATAACGGATTTGAAATGTAGTAAACATTCCTCAGTGAGTAAAGTATACTTCGATCCTGCGTTGAATTTTAAATGTGGAGATCGTACAAGATGCTTTGTTTGGGCACACAGACTGTTGGAAGAAATATAGATCAGCATTAGCATGAGCGTGTACGATGACTGACCTCTTCCATTCTGTCTCTCTACGGAAGATCGAGATGGACGGGTCCGATTTCATCGTTGACGGTGCGACTCTTGCAGTCTTGCCTACGAGCCCATATCAGGTGTTTGGAGATGATTCGGTTTTGCTATGGAAAACCAGCGGATTCACGGTAAGCACAGCGTGACAGTAGCATTCTAGTATGACACGAAAAGTGGCCATTAAGAACTACGAAATGGGAAGCAAGCTCCTATTAACAACGAGTCTCATTTCATACTGATTGATTAGTTTATTACTTGGGTACTGGAAATAAAATCTACTGATTCTGTTTTATGTAAGGGTATATATTTAACTGTTGCTCTGTGCGAGTGCAGAGTAGCCCCGGTACAGCATTACCTCCACTTGCTGCTTGCACAGAATAGTGAAAGTTCGTCAATATATGAACAATTATGGAAACACACTAGTTTCACTTAGAAACCTTTAGAGATTCTTACCATTCCTACCAAGGAAATGTAAAAGATACCCGGTGCCAAGAGCACGAAAGAATTGATACTTCAATTCGCTCATCTTATAGGGTCTTAGTTTTTTCCCTTAATTATTTCTATCCTTATACACCCGTGTTAATCAGGTTTTACGTCTATTGCAATAGTAGTTTAACTGAGGTGTTTTATTTTAGTGATCGGTCAAGGTAAATTCAACTTGTGGTCGCTAATAAACAGGTATCTTATCTTCATTTTGAATCTTCAGTACATGAAGTTGAGTAGCGGGGTACAGGTTGTTATGAGCGACCGTAACCTGTTTGACGTGAGCCTAGAGGCGAGCTTTGCTGGCAATGTCTGCGGCTTCTGCGGTGACATGAACGGGAACTGGACTAACGATATGATGGTCGGACCTAATACGGAATGCCCCAGTGCTGTGCCTCCCGGCCAGGTGGTGAGTGTGGGGGTAATGGCAGGGGGCTCACTAGTACTTACATGTCTTTGGCGTTCAGTTGTGCTTCTTGTGTTGTACATGTACTGCTACTCCGTCAGCTCACTCCTAATCCAACTTTATAGGCCCATTTTGTGAAAAAAGGGATTATGTGATTATGTAGAAAGAGGTTCCTACTAACCACTTTCGGCGTCTTTTTTGCACTGCGCAAATAGAGGCGAAGAAAGATGCCACGGGTCTTATCAGTTTTCTTCAATAATATTATAACCTATGGGACTTATACAGATCGATGAGAACTGTAATATAGTGAAGGTTTAAGGTACGGTTTTGTTATCTCAGACCACCGATCCAATCTTCTTTGGTAACTCGTGGACATCCTCTGTTGATGGAGATGTGGGCTGTGCTTCGTCTGCCGAGTTCTGTGCGCAAGAAAACCCTGAAGACTGTACCGCGATCCAACGCAGCCGAGGAGAGGAACTTTGCAGCGAGCTCGAAACCAGCGACGCTTTTAAGGTAAGCATTGCCGTTGCCGATAGAGATTGACCTTTGACCTTTCCCCTGCCCTTTGACCTTTGACCTTTCCCCTGATCGACAGTATGGTGCTGCGCCCTAGATCCTTTGAGACTTCCGTCACATCACAGGCGACAGCATCTGTATCTGCATACAGCGTTCATTTTAATCGGTTCGATTCCGTCTTATTACTAAACATATAATATATATTAAAGATATATTAGTTTCATGTTCGTTAAAGCTGTCCATATACATCGAGGATGTAGATCTAGAGTACATGTTCATGTAAAGCAAGTGTCATTGGTCGTATTATATCTTGCTTGTTCTTTATTAATGTCTCTCTTTCTCCTTGGTATCCAGCTGGAATGTTTGGAACACCTGGCGCCCGGACTGTTGACGTTCTTGAAAGACTCCTGTGTGTACGACGTCTGTCACAATACGAGCGGCAACCCCGAGTGTCTGTACGCCGAGTGGTTGGCGTCGCTGTGTGTCGAACAATTTGGTTTCGACGTCGACTGGCGCCCATCGTTCGCTGGAGGGAAATGCGGTAGGTTTGGGGGACGCGGAAGATGACTGAGCTGCATGGAAGCGCAAAGTGAAATGGGGAAGGGCGTAGACGGTGAACCATCAAAATACATTGGGAACAACATCAGAATTTTCGTTGAACGAAGCGGCAAAATGGGCCACACCTGTAAAGGTGTTAGGAATTTGTGTTACTCTATACATTTTGTCAGCATTTTATGGACACACGTTTTTGGAAGCATTGCAGACATTTGTTTGTTTTGAGAAATGCAACTGTACGTCCTGGACTGTGTATCAGTAATACGAGAAAGCATAAAGTAAAAACAAGTTTAATAGTTTACTCTTTCTTCTTCCGACGCAGAGTACGTCTGCCCAGATAACGCAACTTACAGCGTTTGTATGTCGCCTTGCCAACCAACCTGTGACGACCCGGACTTCAGTTCCAACTGTCCCTCCATGGACGGATGTGTGGAGGGCTGTATGTGTGCTGAAGGATTGGTTTTGATGGACGGAGTGTGTGTCGACCCGCTTACATGCCCCACCCCAGGTAAGAGGTCTCAGACGGCGATCATTATTATGGAGAAAGATCATAGGTGAACATTTGCTTGACTGAAGATTCTGTACCGTTATGGCATCATCACAAAGGAAGTTTAAAAATATATTCTTCACTGCAGCAGGAAACTACGTCGATGCTTTCAGCATTGATGCTATAGTAAAATGCTGTTAAATAATATAGTCTCTGGATGGACCCGATGCTTAATGATCCAATTATCTGCCAGAGAACATCTATGATATTTGGTCACTAACTAGTCAACAGTTTGTCCTGGATTGTGCTCAAATGGCGAAGCAAACTTCGGTCTCTAGGTACTGCATAATTTATTTCAGCGCCAACGACCACTGATGTTCCGACTACAACTACAGATACCCCGACTACTACCGCAGATCCATCCCCTGAGCCAGGTACTTAAAACATTAATAACAAGACAGCCAGTATAACAGTGTGTAGTAGATGTAGCTAAGGGTGCAGGTACCCAGTCTCTACGTTGATCTGCCCTCTTACCTCAAATGGACACCGGAAGTTACACCGGAAACACAAGGGGAACCTCATACAAAGTAGTAACAATCGCATTTCACAGTGCCGTAGTACGAGCATTGTGTCATCTGTTGACGAAGGGAACTGGCGTTGCATTGATAGGCATTTCTCTGCTAAAACAGATCAAACTATGCCCACATTGTGTCCCGAATCTCCTATACGATGTCTCATGAAGTGAAATCAAGGTATTAAGCCAGAGACTGAAATCCAAAAGTGCTATTACATGTACCTAGCCACGTTGGTTTTCTGTGACTGGTATATCGAACTTATACAAATAACTTTAAGGCTTATGTCATCTCTATAGAGACGTACGCCAATAACTTTTTTGGCTTGGTTTGTCATCCACAGAGCCGAAATGCGACTATGGATGGATTCCGTACGAATGCAACTGCTACTATTACAGCAGACGACCGCTGCCGTGGCTGAATGCAAGAAATAAGTGCGAGAAATACGGCGCACACTTAGTGATTATCGACGATGTGGCGGAGAACGAGTTCCTCTACAACAACACGTACGTGGTCACACACTGTGGGAGTGGTGGTGGTGGTGGTGACAGGGTGGGGTGTTGTGGGGTGGGGTGGGGGGTGAGGTTGATTAATACGACCACTTTTTTGAGGTATTAAGTAAGATCTGGCGCTGTCCCACCCTTGTCAGCCCAAGCTGTACTACCGGTTGCAATGCACGATAACTTAAAATCTCCAATATCTTGCCACAATATCCAATATCTTCAACAACAGCATTATACATCGCCTCTTAGTTTGCAGTCAATAATTTATATATCAGGAGTCGAAATCATGAAATGTTCTGCAAAATAAAAAATGTGAAAACGGGGGTGGGGGTGGGGGTGTGTGCTATCTACGTTTAGACCCAAATGTAATTGTGTTTGTATCATTTGGATGTTGTCACGCAATGACCTACTTGATACTCTGTTTGCAGGAGGTCAAAGCGCGAGTACTGGATCGGGTTGTGGTGCTATCCCGACAACTGGTACTGGGTTGACGGAAGTCTGGCTACGTGGACTAATTGGGCGACAGGGGAGCCAAATGAACTGCAGTGTGTCTATCTGAGGTCTGGCTGTGACGGGGAGTGGTACGACAATAAATGTCACCACTACAGATACTACATCTGCGAAAAAGGTGAGCAAGGCCCTGTGTGACGAGGAATGAGGAAAAGACACTGGGGGTTTACAGAGACCTTTCAGCAGTATTAAAAATGTTTAGTACTAGGATTGGATAGCTGTTGGTCACAGAGACAATCACCCCCCAAATCACCATCCGTCTCTTAGGAATCAATTCACAGGACATGCAGTAATTGGCAGTGAAAATCAGCTAATACTAAAAATTAAAAGGAAAGACTAATTTGGGAATTTAGGAAATGTACCACAGTACACAGTATGTATTTACGCCAAACGTCGAGTTTTTTATGTTTTACATATTTTTACCCATCATTCATTTTCATTTGCAGAGAATGAGTGCAACCCCACAGACGGTGAGTTCAGACTAAATCAATAGCATGTTTAGGTCTGTATAAAAACTGCCCTGTTCTATTCCCTAGAACTGGTGTTTTGCTGCATTTTCTACCGCTTTTTTTTCCCTTCATCCCAGCTAACATTGCAACAGTCCATTACTTCTGTCAACACCATCCCAGCACCTACTGCTGATACTGCTGCTGTAACCGTGTGCAGTATTGTAATGTCTTTTGCTCGTTCTTACTTGTCACAGAAACAACTACAGATGAACCTACCACAACCGATGAACCTACCACAACCGATGAACCAACCACAACCGATGAACCAACCACTACAGATGAACCCACAACTACAGCAAGCCCTACAACGACAGCAGAACCAGGTGGGTAAAACCCATAGACCATCAACATTGGTGATCGGATTATTACATTCCATCAACTACTTACAAAGAAGATACTCCCAACTCGAAATTTCATGTATATGGGGCTACCGAGCGGTTGTACCACACGCGGAATGCAAGAACGGCAATGAGCTGCCCACTGCTATTAAACATTAAGCTTCGAATATCAAATGTAGCACACGTTGGCCAAAATGCATTTGTCAGGGCTTTGTATTTTATATATTGTGTTAGAGTAAAGTTTGAAAGCTATCTATATCAAATTTGTTCGCTTTACAACACGAACCTGCTCATGTGAAGTGTCTTGATTTTGTACAAATACAGTGTGCCAGGGGGGTTGGATTGACTACGACTGCACCTGTTACTACTTCTCTGACTTTACCATGGAATGGAGGAGCGCTCGGGATTACTGCAAATCTGAGTTCGATGCTACCCTGGTTGTCATTAACGACATGCAAGAGAACGGCTTTCTGCAGAATGAGATGTATGTGAAATCAATAGACGCCATCCATATGTGTTTTCTTTTGGCTACTTGGTCCAAGAATCAAGTTTTAGTTGTTGCCAGTCGGATCTCGAACTATTTCCACTATAGTCTGTATAGGCTGTTACCAAGAATATAGTTATGCTTAAAATCAAGGAAGATATGAATAGCCTGGAGGTGAAGCCACACTTATTGGATAAACTGAAATAATATAAAGATTCCTGAAGTACTAGTAATCAAAGTTACTGACATTGCATATTGCAGAATATGCCACTAGGCCTATAGCGGTGGTCTAAAATTGTGGTAGTAATCGCGGATGTCGATCCACTTTTACTTTCAGAGATACTAGTACTCAAAGTCTTGACTACTGGGTAGGTCTGTGGTGCTATCCAGATAAATGGGTTTGGGTAGATGGTAGTGACTGCATGTGGTTCAACTGGGCATCTGGACAGCCCAACCCCCTACAGTGTGTGTATCTAGAGGCTAGTGGCAATGGAGAGTGGCATGCTGATTATTGCCAGGTCCACAAAACTTTCATCTGTGAAAAGCGTAAGTTATCACTTAAGTGTATTTGAAAACTTGCTTAGCATTAGCATTTTGTATGTGTTGTTTTAGTGTCCTGATAGAGAGCTGATCAATGTGAATTACCTACTCTGGTTAAAAAACACCTTTAAACAAGTTTTAAACTGGTTAAAACATCAGTATACCAACGTATAGCTCTTGGCGTGTGCCCTGAACAGTTTAAAGAAGATTTTTTCCCCCTTGCTATGATTTGTTAAGGCAGAACAGCATGCTGATGTCACGCACTGTGATTGGTTATGGCAGAAAGGGCACACCGCTGTACATGCACATAAACATATGTTGTTTAGGAATACTAGACTACTACACATTAATAGGGAATATTATGTAAAAAAAAACTACAAAACTATTACGAGTGTACTGTATATACATATTCGTTACTTACTTCCAGGTGGTGTTTGCAGCAAAACCAGTAAGTGTGGACTTATCTGAAATTCATTACACCAAAGTGTATTTCAAATCAATTCACATTGTCTTTCCTTTGGGAAGATAGTTTAAAGATCATATTCGATTGTGGATTAGTGAATAACTTATTTTTTGAATAGGGCCTTATTTAGCCATTCGCCGGATTTGACTAGTATTGTTTTACGAAATACAGCCAAAACTATCACGTAGTACTGTTTTTGGATCACTTGCAAACAGTTAATGGCAGTTGTATCATGATTGTTAAATAAAAGATTACTTAAATAACTCATGTCTGACACTATTTCAATCGCATGAACAGCAACAGATCAGCCGACTACTACTGATGAACCAACAACCACTGATGAGCCAACCACTACTGATGAGCCAACCACAACTGATGAACCAACTACCACTGAGGAGCCAACCACTACTGATGAGCCAACCACAACTGATAAACCAACTACCACTGATCAGCCAACCACTACTGATGAACCAACTACCACTGATGAACCAACGACTACAGATGAACCTACAACCACAGACCAGCCTACAACTACGCCTGAACCAGAGCCAGGTCTGCACAAACCCTAGAACATTTCAGAATATTGAAATTACTGAAATTACTAAAATTTTACAATTATTCAGTCATTAATTGTGAATTACTATACTTCTATCTGTCGAGCTCTGCCTAGTACAATTTGAACATGCCAATTCTCCCTCCTTTCTTAGTCCCCATTAGAATATCAGAAATACCAGAATATAATACAGTCTGGCGAAATACATTTACTGTATACTATATGGATAATGGATTGTTTCATTTTTCATTTCATATAATGCAGGCTTTTTATACATATATAATCCATTGATAAATAGAAGCAAAGCAAAATATTGAAGAATAAGTTTTCCTTACCTGGCTTTCACTTGATTCTGTACAGAGTGGACGAGATGCGAACCAGGTTGGATTGGTAACAACTGCAACTGCTACTACTTCAGTTCAGTAGTCATGCCCTGGAGAGACGCACGTGATGAATGTAAACACGTTTATGATGGTACTCTTGTTATTATTGACAACCTGATGGAGAATGACTGGCTCCAGAATGAAATGTACGTAACAACATTGAAGTGAAGCCATTTTACTTTACTATTTGATTATTTTATCCATATATGCATACAAATCAGTTTACTTTGTACCTAGTAAGTGTCCAATGTATAATCAAAAGAAATCGATCTGGTATGAACATGATGGGTGAAACAGTGCCTACATATAGTGGCCACTTTACTTTGTACCTAGTAAGTGTCCAATGTATAATTAAAAGAAATCGATCTGGTATGAACATGATGGGTGAAACAGTGCCTACATATAGTGGCCACATTCAAATATCTACCATCCTCCATGGCAAAATATGATGGGCTGTCAAAATATCTACTATAGTCTTTGGGACAGTGGTAGTTAATTTGGGTGATTATATATTTTGCTTTCAGAGATACCCGAAGCCTTGACTACTGGGTAGGTCTATGGTGCTATCCAGATAGATGGGTATGGGCAGATGGTAGTGACTGCATGTGGTTCAACTGGGCATCAGGACAGCCCAACCCCCTACAGTGTGTGTATCTAGGGGCTAGTTACAATGGAGAGTGGCATGCTGACTATTGCACAGTCAATAAACCTTTCATCTGTGAAAAGCGTAAGTAATCAACTTTTTTACTCAAAACAATGATTTTATAATTAACATTTTGTGTATGCGCAGAGTATGTTAGGCTGGCACTTTCTAGGTTGGAATGAATTGTAACAAAATTATTTCTAAACACGCAAAAACTCTTTTTATGCTGTGACAGGTTTAGTGCTATACATTGGGAATAGAATTCAGTTTCCTATCACTAGTATTAATGTTTATGCGTGTTATATGGATATATAGTTAAAGGCAGAAACACTCTGGCCAGTAAGATTGGTATCAGATTCAGGACCTCATGCAACAGCCTGACATCTATCGTAGACATGGCTATTTCACAGATCAGTTTATGTGCTTTTCTCTTTCCAGCTGGTGTCTGTACCCACACAAGTAAGTATAGAATAAATCATGTGATGCAAATTATGTAATTCAAACAAATCAGTAAACAATGCCTTTTTCAGTCAAACATTAATAATTAAATGAACACTGCAATAAACTGTCACAAAATGAATACATTCTAAACCCAGAATGTCAATAGATTTATTTTAGTAAAACCCAGAGCAATATTGAAAAACACCATAGCTATGGCTCAGGAAACTATTATGCTATTAGAACAATCCCAAATGTGAACAAACAGGTGAATTGAAATATGATTTGACTTTTGAATATTTTGTAGCAACTGATGAACCAACAACAACTGATGAACCAACAACCACTGATGAACCAACAACCACTGATGAGCCAACAACCACTGATGAACCAACAACTACTGATGAGCCAACCACAACTGATGAACCAACAACCACTGATGAACCAACAACTACTGATGAACCAACAACCACTGATGAACCAACGACCACTGATGAGCCAACCACAACTGATGAACCAACAACCACTGATGAACCAACAACCACTGATGAACCAACAACCACTGATGAACCAACAACCACCGATGAACCAACTACAACTGATCAGCCAACCACAACGGATGAACCCACTACAACTGATGAACCAACAACCACTGATGAACCAACAACCACAGATGAGCCAACAACCACTGATGAACCAACTACCACTGATGAACCAACAACCACTGATGAACCAACAACCACTGATGAGCCAACGACAACTGACGAACCAACAACCACTGATGAACCAACCACTACTGATGAGCCCACCACAACTGATGAACCAACAACCACTGATGAACCAACCACCACTGATGAGCCAACAACCACTGATGAACCAACCACCACTGATGAACCAACAACAACTGATGAACCAACTACAACTGATGAACCAACAACCACTGATGAACCAACAACTACTGATGAACCAACAACCACTGATGAACCAAC
>JAAUYG010273318.1_pt1 | contig 10243 bp, 12 predicted proteins | sample 7278091 | NCBI WGS metagenome assembly JAAUYG01 (sample SAMN14350201, study PRJNA611818) | marine sediment metagenome | isolation source: surface marine sediment (0.6m) | place: French Polynesia: Moorea | collected 2018-08
CCAATTGAAAGTTGTTTGGCCTTCTGGACTGGCCTTTGACGGAATGAATGCAAGATGAAACCTACCAGTAAGTACGCACAGAAAATGTTGACTCTGAACAATTCAAACTATAATGCCCTGAACTACAAACGACGTTAAAGTAGTATTGTTGCAACAAAGACGTTTGAAGGAAAAATGTTCAATCAGCTGTTTTGGCCGGCCACAGAAAGTTGACCGTTTCAATGCGCGCACAAAATGAAACGAGTTCGCTTCTGTTGGTGGTGGACACACTTATCACAGGATATGGTCATGTACTGGACTGATTGCAGACAAAACGATTAACACTGGCAGCAAAACTACGGGAAACACCAAATGGAGCAAAAATCTTGAACATTCACATGAAATCTGAAACGGAGCAGGCAACTCAAATGAGGAAACTAATGTTACGCTGCAAAACTGAAAACAAATTTGAGTGACATTTCAACTGTGAGGTAAGTTGCACATTGTGATTCAAAAGGGTAACAATTGTAAACATTTTCCATCAGTTGTGGACCAAGGTATTGCTCAGACGCACACACACTTCCACACAAGTAAGTCCTAACAATTGGCTTCCAACTAGAAATTTTTTTTCCTGTCTGTGTGCTGTCATTCAGACAAGAAAATCTGATGACGCATCCCGCCGATGATCAACTGTCAACAACCATCTTTACGGACAGTTTCATCGCGAGATGCAGAAGAAATGCGACGGGTGCATTCTCAGAGTGCATTGTGGTCGAGTCGTTTTGCCACGACCAGTTCTTGCCAGGAAATCAGAAATGTGTTCTGAGAACAGTTCACCTGGGCTTAACAAATCTTTTGATCAGTTTCCAGTCGTGGGCTTCACGGGTCGTTCTTCTGGCTGAGTTTGCGTCCGCACCGCGCGGCAGGAGACGCGTCATGGAACCGCAGCATCGTGAGCAGCATCTCCTTCTCTTGCTCCAGCTTCTTCACTTCCTCCTTCATCTGCTTCTGGCGCAGCAACAGCTCGCTGGTTTCCTGAGAAAAAGAGCAACTTTCGTAGAGACAGCAGAGACATGGCCGCTGACCACGAAATGTCTTTAGCGGCCACGAAGAAAATTCGACGTTCGACACACACATCTACGAGCCTGTTTCGTGAAAAGAAAGTTGTAGCATTCTCTCCTGAATCGTTTTGCACCCTCCTCCATTGTGCCAGGGCTTCCTTCATATTTTTCTTTCCTCTTCTTTTTTGGCAATTCTAGCCTCAGGTGAAAAATTACCTGTTGCAGCTCATCTGTTCGTTCTTTCTTTTTGTTTCTGCATTTTTGAGCAGCAATTTTGTTGCGCTCGCGGCGTCGCTGTTTGCGCAGGATGACTTCTTCTGTGACCTAAAAGCACACAACAGGATGGTCAGCAAAGGCCCCGATGTTGACGGTCAACCTGCCCTCCGGTCCAGTGGCAAACCTTGCACAGGAAGTCTGAAAAGAAACACTGCATTCTTCTCATATTTGCCACACTATAAGTCTCTGCAACACAATCAGTCATTTTTTGACGTCAAGCCCTTACATACCCAAAAGGAAGTGTGAGTCAAAGTAATGTACACGTGTGCTCTAATTGCTTTTCTCGACTGAATGCATACATGTGCGTACACGTTGCAAAGTTTGCAAAACAATCCCTTGACACTTGGTTACCTCTGACTCTTGCCTCGAGTATGGATGAGTCATACACAACAGCACAAGGACAGGCACAGGGTACCTCCAAAACTGACAAACACTGACAGCCAATGATAGTGCAACAGGGAATTCATTCACAAAACAGACAATTACACAGAAGGGATTGCCTTTTTAAAATCTGTAACAATTTCTGCAAGTTTTTGTGTTCACTGCTCTTTTTTTCATTGCGACAATTGACTGTTGTTGGTATTGCTCAAAAAGAGATTTGGTCCGTGGAGCTCCCCAACCTGACTCCCACCCCAATGCCCTCCCCCCAAAACGAATGACTTGGTATTCAGGCCCCCAACTTATTTTTTGTGTTGTTTATCCCGTTTGGCTGACGACATTCCACATTGTACTGAAAAGCCGTCAAGTACACTTTTTGCGATAAGGTATGTTGTGATAACAGTGTGACTCATTCGACACAAGACAGTCAAGCTCTAGTGATCATTTTGAAGTGAAAACGATTGTTTGGTCTGCGCAGCAGAGGATGTTTACACCTGTGCACTCATCAGTTTCTTGGCCACAGACCTATCACATTTCCTGCTGCTGCAAAAAATGACGTCAAAACCGTGGTTCACAGTCACATGCCTCTTCGCAATCGTCTGCGCAAACTGCAAGCTGGCAATTTGTGCAGCAGCTTCACTGCTAAGCTGCAGACTGCCTGCTGTGGACGTCAAAATCAATGTCCAAAAGGGGAATGCCCATTGTGGTTTTGTTCTGAACTTCCTCGCAATTCAAGTTTCAGTCTTTCCAAATTTTTAAAGTCAGTCGCACTGATATAAAGGTTGAGATCAAATTTGTGACCACTATATTACTCATGCTGTTCAAAGTCCCTTCAGGTCTCGAAGACGTTGTTGACAACAAATGGTTTGTGGAGAAAATGACAATCGACAAATTGTTTCTTCGATGATGACCATCTCCTTTTTGTTTTTCCAACGGTCTGAACCAACTGAACCCACTTCCAAAGAAGCACAAACCACGCAATGTTTGTAATTTCAAACATTTCGGCAATTGAACGCATTCTAGGATCATCATTGCAGCCAAAACGACTTTACCTCTTTTTCTTCTTCAGAATCTGGAGCCGGCCTCTTCCTGGATTCGTCCAGTTTCAGCTCGCCCTTGCCAACCCTGACGCGTCTGTGCTGGATGATGGTCTTGAGCTCCTCCTTGAGGATGGGTCTCAGCGACTGCTGGCTCAGGGCGTCCTTCGCTGCTTTCTCCAGGTCGTCATCCAGATCTTCACTGAGCAGGGAGGCCAGGTCGTCACTCATCAGATTCACGTCGCTCACGTCGTCAGTTTGAGAGCAAGTCTCGGACTCGTCCAGAGGCACCTCCAAGGATGCCTCCTCATCTATGCTGCAATGCAACGAGTCTTCCACCGTCTCCACGATGATCTCACTCTGAGGGACTTCCTGAACACTGATGACTTCTTCCTGTTGAGCTGGTGGCTCCGAGACAATTTGTTTTTCTGCGACCAAGGGTGACAGGGTGTTTGGATCCACTAGAGTGATTAAGTTTTCATCTTCGGGCCTTCCACTGGTGCAGGCGCCGAATAAGGGCAGATCAGCCTGCAGATCTGAGATGTCAATGGTGACAACAACTGTCTGGTCCTGTATCATCTTGCACGGTTCGCAGCTGAAAACAAGAACAGACAACTCTTGCTCTTGGTGAAGCTGTGAAGTGTCAAGTTGTTCTGCTCACTCACGTTCATGTTCCATGTCCATACATGGTAAAGCTCCAATGAACTGAAATCTTAACCATAAATGGCAATGGCAGTTGCTCTGTGCCCTGAACTTTCATACATGACCCTATAAGGCTAAAGGCGAGTCCTCAAGTGAACACATAAAGCCGATTTGGGGTTCCTGTCCGAGTTTACAGCAAATGAAACTCGGATGACAATGCACAAACGTTTTTTCGGGGGAAATGTAAAATGGCATCTAAGTCTGTAGACATGGTAGAGCTTTGCAACATTCCACAGTTGACTGCAAAGGATCCATATGTGATGACTTAGCAGAACAAGATTTATGGCTTGACATCCCGTTGGCCACCCTGTCACAAACCTGGTGCAAGGCTCGAGACAATGCACAAATGCACTGCAAAAGCTTACATCATGGCAAATTAGATCCAGATTAGACAAGAATGCAACCTACCTCACACGCTTGCAGAATTTCACCAAATTATGATGCAATCAGCCAAGACGTCAACATGCAATACACATTGCACAAACTGAACATGGAAACTGGAATGTCGCCGCTGTCGCAACAGTTTTAAGTCTGAGTGATAATGGGGAAAGGGATGTTTGCAAGCCTTTGCTGTCTGTTTGAAAGGTATTGCCACACTGAGGCCCAATACCCGGGAAACTCTTATATTCAACCGCTTGTTTCCAAAAATAGCAACTTATTCATCCTCGAGAAAAATTGGGTCAGAGGCACTGCCAGGCTGTCCAATTTAAAAGTTGCCCGAAAATTGTTATTGGACTCAACTCTGGGCGCTCCTTCTTTTCAAGTATGAATCCCAGATGTTGTTTGATTGTGCAGAAGAATTGTTGAAATACGACGGGGTGCTTTTGCACCTTTGAAGCAGACTCCATCTTGTGCATCAACACAATGTTTCCTTACTGGAGCCTCATATAGATTTATATAGCAAAACAAAGGAAGAGCAAAAACAGATTTTTCTTCAACCACATTTTTTTTATTATTGTTTTTGCGAACCGTCTATGAGAAGGAACTGTGATGCAAAAGCAGAAATTAGAAACATGTGTGTGACGTGGAAGAGACACCGTGTCTAGGGATGACTCATCCTTACGTTACGTTTTTATCTTTACTTTATGGCAATAGCACTGTTATCACACATAGACTCTACCTGGAAATATTGCAGGAAACGTTATAATTGACGCCTCTAGGAGGTGCTGCCACTAAGCGAGTTGTGAATAACACAACAAGGACCCTTATCAGCGTCGAGGTGATGGGGGATTGGAGCAAAAACTTAAACTGCCAGCGTCCAGGCCACACAGCTGTCCACACTGTTGGTTTGGCGCAAGGGGAAGGTCTGGTGCTGTACAACGAGGCTAGCGACGATGGCAGTGACTCAGATAGCGGCATCGACCTGGGTTCCGGTGCTGTCTGAGAACAAATTCTCTACGCAAGGAACAGAGGCCGCATTGCTACTGGCTTACACTAGGATGAAATGGGGATTCTAGTCTTCACCCAAAACAACGCACGGCCTGAGAATCATCCACAAAGAATTTTTAGCACCTGAGAAAAAGAATGCTTGCTTGGAATACTCACGCAATTTTTTTCTCACCAAACGCCACCACCACACCGCGCGGAAGCAATCGAAAGGACGAAGCATTTTCTAATTTTGGGCACAAATGCAGATCAGGCAAACAACTAAATGGAACGGTCTCTTAGTAGAACTGTCACAATTCATGTTGAAATGGATTTTTGACTTCTTGGGAAGTGATCGCTTGATTTTCACTCATTTCGATTCCTTGTTCTCGAAGCTGGCCTAAAAATGGTTCCTTGTTGGCCTTAAAATGGCCAGATCATTCGCTCCCTACTTTTCCGCTGGTGGGAAGTGGGAGGCAGCAAGTTTGGTACAAGATTTGGTGGGGTGTTTTATCACGGTGTGGGACCTTTTTTTTCGCGGCCACCCGGCGTAAAAAAAATTGCGTTGAGAATCTTGAATTTTCTCTAAATTTATTCAAACAAATTTTGGGTAAAAATAATCAGGTATAAAAATACAAAATAAATAGCTCTGCATAAATTTGACGTGTTACAGCGGGCATTTGGAGAATCTTCTTGTGGACAAAACAGCAGTGCACAACAACAAAGATATGCAAGATACCCCTCTGTCTTTCGCGTGGGGACCCCTTGTACCACACGTTACAACAGAACACCCCCAATGTATACATTCCAGCTACTTCCAACTGTAAAATCTACACAAGAACAAGTTAACTCAATTCTCCTCGTGCTTTTTGCTTTGCTCGTGCTTTTTGAACAGCAATACTGAAAGAACCTTGCAATATGAAGCGCCAGCAAATTCTGCGTCAACAATACAAGAGGCACTTGACTTATGCCAGGAATTATCAAGTTTGAAGTGACAGACATAGCACCCGCTACAGGCTCACTAGTTGCTACATTTTTTTGTGAAAATATACAAAGCTGTACATTTGCAAATTCCTGCTTGGAATTGTTATTTCGAACAGGAAGCAGTTATGGACATTTCTGCAACACCTGCGTCAACAATTTACTTCTTGTTCTTGTTTCTGAAGAAGGGAACAAAATTTGATATGAAACGCGGTACCGGGATGTGACAAAGAAGAAAATGAAACAATTAGTTTCTTTAATTCTTCCTTTTGAGTTGTTTTGTACAGAAATAAGACACAGGTACATTCAGTTGTAGGCTTTATCGGTGAAAGTGGTACATCAGTTAAAGAAATATACTGGCAAACCATAAACGCACAAAAAGCTTCACCGAAACAAAATCACAAGCTTAGACTTAGAAGGTTCAATTGTATGATAACAAGCCCTAAAACACCATGTAAATCACTCAGCGAGGAACAACACATGAAAAAATACCAAATAAATAGCATTTAGAAATGTATACACCAAGTTCAGCTCGTTTCTGTACGTGAAATGTGTATTTTACAATGCCATCAGGGTGGTGGGCGAGGCGAGGGCTTCAGTGGGAGAGCTGTCGCTGGAGTTGCGCTGCACCTGGCTGGCACAAGACGGCCCGCTCGTCAGGGGGGTGAGACCTGTGTGCTCACCCGTCATGATGTCCAAACTCAGGGTGGTGTTGAAGACCCCAGTGGTCGGGGTCGAGATCGAGATCCCGATGGCTTCCGTCACGTTAGCCGACGTAACGGCAATGGGCAGAGTTCTCACCGGGACAGGAGCTGCTGTGGTGATGACTAGTGGAAGTGAGTTGGGTCGGGCGGAGGTGGCCGGGGCACCAGTTCCGTCTGTCGGCTCGGCCTTGACGACAAGACCCGAGGCGGCTTGCTCGGCCGGCAGTTTGGCCGAGCACATCGGCTTGTGCGCCTTCAACAGGAACTCCAACTGCTCTTTTTGCTGCTGGAGCGTCTGGATTTCATTTTCCAGTGAAGCCTTCTCTTCTTCGAGGTTTTCGGTTTCGTTGATAAGACGGTTCGTGTGATCCACGCGACGTTGCCTGCATTTCGCTGCGGCTACTTTGTTTCGCTCTCTGCGCAGATTTCGCTTCTGTGTCTCTTCAGGTGTCAACTGTTGAGGACAAAAGGGACAAAAACACGGATGATTATAATTTTCAAATATGCAACAAACTTATTTTCAATTGTTTTTCATTCATTCTTACGCCTCCAATTTTTATGACACATATCCTGGTGACTCAAGATTGTGCGACAAAAACATTTTTATCCAGGTGCTAATTGTACAGACACTGCAACCTCCTCCCTGTTGTGACACAGCACATATCCGTGACTCAGCCAGTCTCTTAAATTTTTTCTTTGAACTAAATCAATACGGATTTCTGCTGAAAAATCTCAAAGCATCACCACATCCCGGAGGTTATCATTTCCCAAGGGAGACACTTTATTTCCGACCTAAATTTTGAGTCATTTGACCTTCACACCACTTCAGTGAGGTCAACTCGCACAAGATTGCAGTGTCCGGGTTTCAGACATTTTTGCTGCACACCACAACACACAGGCATGCACACCGACGATTCACATGACAAGATACCATCCCTCGCTCTCGAGTTTCTCTCGCTTTAGCATACCAATCACAACCGTAAACAAACATTTTGTTTATCTGCCTACGACTTGAAATTTAAGCCAGAAATGATCCGAAATAAATATTGCTGACAAAAGTTGACTTTGGAAATTTTCCAGCCGAAAATTTTCCATTCGTTCAGATTTCCCTTTGACAGCAGAATTATCCACGCCTCACACCTGCACCACTTCCGTCTTTTTTCCAGTTGTATGTAAGAACAGCTGTGCTACAAATCGAAAAGGGAAAGTCCCTAATCTATTTCAGGGCTCAAGTGCCTGTACCAAACCAAAGTACAAGATCTTTGGATCTCAGTGCCCTGGAGTTGGCGAAAACAGGACTCTTCCCTGTTCTTTTTTCCAAAGTGCGTTTTGCAGGTGTGGGAGTGAATTTTACCGCTCTCGTCACTCTTCCGCTTCTTTTGAAATTACTTTTCGAAGTACTCACGTGTTCGTTTCTCCTGGGACGCGGTCCGGTGTGTCTTCTCGGTCCTGGGGTGGACGTCATTGACGCCGGAGAGTTGCTGGGGGTGATTTCGATCACGCGGCCATTCACGTCTCTCCTTCTCTTCGCTCCGGGCGGCATCCATTCGGCGTCCTCGCTGTCGTCGTCGTCCGAGTACTGTTCTGTTTTGATGCCCATGTGGCTGGACGCGCCTCCGCTCGGGTTGATGACGGGCGGCACGAAGCCACTTTGCCGGCTGAGATCCTGGGCCGAGTACGTGGTCGTGTTCGTCGTGTGGGTCGAACCGAGCGTTGACGTCAACTCGATGAACGTCTGTTCGATGCTGGCGAGAGTCGTCGGCGTCAACGTTGGCGTTGTGCCCGTCGCGCCACTCGTCACGTAAGACGGGAACGTCGGCGTTTCTGCGAACTGCCAAAGACATGAAAACAACGAAAAAATTATTCCAATGTTTGCTTTCTTTTGTCACAACATCAAATGAGTTCACAATCGCTTCGTTTTGTTTTCTCCACGCCTCAAGATTTCTTGTTTTTTTTTTCACGTACCCAGTTTGCGTTAGCTCCATTGTGAGATTGATAAAACTGTCTCTGTCCTTGATAGTGCGGTGGGTTTTGTCTGTGATCATATGGCCAAGACATCTTGTGGCACAGACTGTTTTCAGTCGACTGAGTGTGTGCGCAATTGTTTTGGGTACATGTGCACTGCTGGTGTATCCTACAATCCCACGCAATGTGTACATCTCCAGAAACCCTCACACGAAACAAGGCCACCCAGGCCAAAATTCCTGTGGTTCTAAAGTGTAGGCTTCTATTTTTCTCCCACAAAGAGATCCAATTTCTCTGCCTGGTAGATTTTCAAAATATTCCTCGACCTAAATTCTTTCACAACTGAGCCAAAATACCCAATTGACTCCGCATGAGTAAATTCAGGTGAGTAAGCCTCTTATTAGGTCATTTTTGTGATCCAGGATGTAACCTGGGATGGACCACGCTCATTCGGCTGCAGTTTTCTCTCTCGCGTACCCTTTGTTTGCAATGCGCACTGCACTTATGCACTGGTGCTAGAAACGAGGTCAAGGCAGCCATGCTGTTCTTTGTTCCAAGATCAAAAAATTTTGACGCGTTGTGAACATTTCTGTGTGGTTTTAGCACAGCGAAGGTCCCTCAGTTGTGAGTGACGAGTCATTTACAATGAGTAAGCATGATTGTGCATTGTTGAAATTTCCTTCAGAAACCATTTGATGCAAGAGCAAAACAGAAACTTACGGAGGGGGTTATGGCGTCGCCGTTGGAAAGCCTGAACAGAATGTCGGCCGCGTCTTGTCTGGCGTTGTTGCTCGCTTCAGAATTGTACATATCCCGTATTTTCTGCGTTGTGAGTACTGAAAAATAGACAAGCAGTACTTTGTGGTTGACGGTTGTGTGTCCGTGGGTATATGACTAACAATCTAGGTGATTCCTCTCTCCGTTGCAAAATCTTTCGTATCCGCCTTGGCTTGGGTCTGACTCATCTCGGGGACACCCTTTCTTTTATACCAATGTGCGCGACACATGCTAAAAATAGATCGATGACTAAATCATTCTGAGCCGCGATTGGCGGAGGAGACAGGAGTTCCGGGGCATCCTCTGACGTCATTCGGCTTCTCGGTACAGGAGTTCCTTTACGTCATTGTATGGATTCTCTGATAAAAAGTGGTAAACAAAGCAATTTGATCCCGTTTTTGGTAAAAATGTGACCAAAATTCGAACGTTGTGTAACGAAATGTTCCAGAAAGTGGTATGAATTGTGTCCGGACTTCTGTGGAGAAGTTATTTTGTTGCGGTCCCTTCCTTGAGCCACCTCTGGAAGTTCAATTGTGGGACGGATTTTGCGGCTGCAGCTGCTTCTGGGCTATTTTTGGCAGATCTGGATTTCCCTGAAGTGGGCGTCTCTGGATGTTTCTCTTGTCAACAAAAAAGATTCAGTGACTTGACAAGATGAGCTTTTCGCTGACGCTCTGGTCGCAGCAATTCTTTCTCTTCTTTACGTTTGCACTCCCAACTCACCATTGCAGGCCCAGCTCAGCCAGCAACCCCTAAACCCCACCGACCCTCTTCTGTTTTTCAGACCACATTCTTAATTCTTAGAAGAGAGAGAGAGGGAGAGAGAAGAAAAGAAAACCAAAGAAAGAAGAGAACAGAAAAGAGAGAGAGAAGAAAAGAAAACCAAAAGAAAGAAGAGAACAGAGAGAAAATAAACTAGAATGCTTGGCAGCATTGTGTTGTGCCTTGCTTCACCCACAGCTCATTTGAAAAATTTTTAGTGAAAAAAAAATTTGGGGTGAAAAGTTTTTTTGAGCAC
>JAAUYG010023765.1_pt1 | contig 10242 bp, 8 predicted proteins | sample 7278091 | NCBI WGS metagenome assembly JAAUYG01 (sample SAMN14350201, study PRJNA611818) | marine sediment metagenome | isolation source: surface marine sediment (0.6m) | place: French Polynesia: Moorea | collected 2018-08
CCTACTAGTACTGAGTCAGATCCTTAGCCAATCCCATTGCTCAGATTGGTGACTGAAGTCAGAACTTCTGTATGTTCGAGAAACACCCTCTGTATATAGGTCTCTAGTAGCTTGAATTTTATATAAATGAAGTTTGAGTGAAAACATCCTATTAGGATATATATCAGCTGCTGACTATGATGGTTTATTTTCAGACCGAACTGTAATGCAATATTGAATCATTACATACGCCGGTATTGTATTTTCCAGTAAATAAAAAAAAAAACATTTTGCATTCCCTATATATATCCTATATTAATTTCTGACTTTCAGGTGTGCTGCATCCTTCTCTTCCGATGAAGCGTAGCGCAAGTTGTGTCAACACCAAGACCTATGCAGTGGGAGACCTTACGTCAGGGCGGGCGTTTGACAATGGGTGTTCCTGTCACCAGAGCTCTGCGGGACGTCTCAACAGCCTCGTGGGTCGTCACACGGAATGTTACTGTGGGGCGCCACGACTCCAGCCTCAGCTACAGTTCATCAAGTCTCTCATGGACATAGGGAAGAAACTGCAGCAGCTTCCTACTAAAGAAGCCCGGAGTGAGTGTTTGACCATACATGGGAAAAACTACATGAAAAGAGAGTCACATAAGTTAAAAACAATGGGCACATACACTCAGAAAGTGATGCGTGGGAAAATGTATTGGTGAAGAGACATTCAGAGAGCAAAAAAAAACAACAAAAAAACCCAGCAACAAATAATATATTGCAAGCTGTACAGTGTGTGCACATATCAAAAGAGAAGTAGGAGTTATTGTTTTCTTTTGCGTGTTCTCATTAGCTTTTCACTGTCAACCGGTTTTCCCACACAATTGCAGCAACCAGACTGATGGCTGAGCTGAACATGTTGAACCTGAACCTGCCGGCTCGGGTCTGGCTACCCATACAACCAAACAGCGACCACCACGTGGTGAGAATCCCCCACGCCCAGGCCGTGGTACTCAACTCAAAGGAGAAGGTATGGCATCATGTTGTTAATGGTGCTGGAATTAGATATGCTTAGAACAGAGCTTTTTGGTTAGAGATGCATCATGCAAGGCATTAGAAGCCCCGCAGCAAGGAGCAGCTATAAGACGAGGGGCCACTGTCTTAAAAAAGTCTAAGAAGTCCAAAAGTTAATAAATAAAGGTCAAATTTTCATCATTGTCATGATGCTTTGCCATAGTGATTAGTGAACTTAAAACTCCATTTTGTGACAAGATTTTTCGTGTACTCGCCCTAGGTGGTTAGGTTTCAGATTAACCACATGTATGCATGGCAGCTAAAGAAAACATTCATACAGGGGCAAACATGTTTATGTTGTTTGTTACCAAATGAGGATAAATTTATTGAAGACTGGAAAAGTTCAGTTGATTGTGGCCAGCCTTGAATGTACATGTGAAAGCCTCTCTGTTGCTGGGTGTTAATGCAACATACAGCAGATTAAAAACAAGTGCCACATTCTTTTTTGCAGGCTCCCTTCATGGTGTATGTGGAGGTCCTCGAATGTGAAAATGCTCACACCACTGCAGTTCCTTCTAAAATCCTGGAGAATACCCTGCGATACACGCGCTCTGAAGAGGATCTGACACAGTACCATATCAGATCTGACGGCTCTCCGAAACTCGAGTTCAGTGTCTATGGCAATGGTAGCCATGGGGAGTATGATGATGCTGATTGCTGGTCGCAGGAAGAAGACGACATAATACAGGTGTGAAACCACGCATGCTTTCACTCCGAATAAGTGTCCTTGAACTGCATCTGTGTACATTATATCTATATTGGTTACGTTTATGCTTACCGGTAATTTACTTAGTAAAGGGTGTTCTAAAATGTGATTTATTAGTCTCCTTTTGTTGTGCAAATATGCTTTGTGTAATAAGAAAAGTTGCTTTCTTGTTATTCTTGTTACAGTGTTTCTAACTAATCTTTTGATATCATAGATGATATTGGCTGAACAAGAAATTGGAATTTTAGGTTAAATGTTAGGGTTAGAAGCAGGGCTGACGGTAAGGGAATGTGTTTGCAAGTAGGAGGCCACATAGTGTATAGATGTTCACAGGGTAGTTTCTTTTGTTTGCCACAGCAATTTGCAATGAAGGCACGTCCCAGTGCAGACACCCTGTCCCAGTTCTCCATAGAGAGCACAACCAGCGTAGACAGCAAGGAACCGGTCTACATATCACCGGGGGACATACGCCGCAGATTGTCTGAGAACATTGCAGAGCCGAAAACAAAATTCAAGGTATGTTACTGATAATATCGTAGTGTGTGTGTGTGTCCCAGTCACTATGTAATAACACACACAAAACTCAATATCAGCAATGTCAAAATAACCATTAAACATGTTAAATTAAAAATGTTGTTATGCCAGTGGCCTATTACTATGGCAGCCTCAGCCTTGAACTGCTATACATGAATGATGGTTTGAAAAATAAGGCATTGACTCTCTGGCATTTAGGCATTTTCGATAAGTATGGTTTTAGATAGAGTGCACACTACAAACATGTTTATATGACGATATCAGGGTATTGGCTATGAGTTATATCAAATCCTAGACATGTGTTTAGCATCCAGATGACGTTTCAAACATGGCACTAGTCATGTGAATCAAGTCTTAGTTTAGCGTCAACATAATAGTTCCCTGTCCTGTTGCAGCGAGATCCAGATGATCCATCAGCAGCTGCTCTCAAGGAACCCTGGGAAGAGAAGGAGTCCCGGATCAAGGACACGTCCCCATATGGCCACATGCCCAACTGGAAGCTTCTCTCTGTTATTGTGAAGTGTGGCGATGATCTACGCCAGGAGCTGCTGGCATACCAGGTCCTCAAGATGTTACAGGTGAGAACGATACCCTATCAGACCTCGTTTAATTGATTCTTACCATACTGCCTATTGATGTTTGTATTTAATGTAGTTTAAAGTCACTGTAGAAGCCTCTGAGAAGTGTTTTGTTCTTAGAAAAACTGTCTGATGTTCAGTAGTAGCAAGGTGTAATATTTTAAACATTCCTTCGAGTGTCCGTGCCCGGAATGTAATAGATATGTAACACTGTTTTTGTTCCAGAACATTTGGAAGGACGAGCACGTTCCACTCTGGATCAAGCCATATAACATCATTGTAACTTCCAACGACAGCGGCATGATCGAACCAATCGTCAACGCCGTATCACTACACCAGGTGAAGAAGCATAGCCAGCTGTCACTGAGGGACTACTTTATCCAGGAGCACGGGCCGCCTACCAGCGAGGAATTCCTGGAGGCTCAGCGGAATTTTGTACGCAGCTGTGCGGGATATTGTCTGGTGTGCTACCTGATGCAAGTCAAGGACAGGTGGGTGAAATGTCTGCCATTTCTACTTTACATACACACCCAAAAACAACAACAAAAAAAAGAATTTGTTAATGAGCTTGCTTAGGACTTTCTGCCTTGACTAGAACATTCAATAATGTTTAAGGAAGTTTGCAGTGGAATTTCAAAGTTAATATCTTGCACAGGACTATTATAAACTAGTGTTCATTTTGGGCTGTTGTTATTTCTAAGACAACTACCAGCATACATGTATATATAAAATGCTGTTTTGGTACTCCAGACTGTGGTGTTTATTATGTGGTGGTTGCAAAGTACAATACAATATCCTAACCGCAGATTTTGCTGTTTGCACTTCAACTGTTTTAAATGTTAATGTTTTAACTTATCGTTTTTCTTTTCCAGACACAATGGAAACATCCTTCTGGATGCGCATGGTCATATCATCCATATCGACTTTGGCTTTATCCTCTCCAACTCCCCAGGGAAAAATCTCGGCTTTGAAACATCGGCCTTCAAGCTCACCCACGAGTTTGTGGAGGTAAGCCCAATCAGCAGTAGACCTGAGCTAGAGCTAGCTGAATGCATGTATTTCATTCAAATATGTTCGTGTAGTTATAGGCTTTATAGGGAAGCATAATGTACATTGACATCCAGCGAGAATCAGTTGCAGCTCTTGGTAGTGGATGTAGCAAGGTTTGTCGGTGATAGACTCTAGATTTACCAATATTATTAAGGTGGTTCATCTGTTTTAAAACCACCCGTGGGACCATAAACGTGTGACCTTGCATTCCAGGTGGTCTTAAAATAAATGTTCAGTAGTGTGCAAAATTGCATTTTGAGACCATATTTGGTGGTCCTATAATCAAGGTGGTCTTAAAACAAGGGTCTGTATAATAGAGGGACCACTGTATTATGTGTACCAGGGTATAACTATGTACATAAAGCCACGGATTGTAGAAGACTACCTCTATATAAGGACCACCTTTGTTTGGTCCTTAGGGTGGTCTTTTATACACAGGTAAACAGTGTATGTCACATTGATCCCTGAAAAAAGGTTTTAATTTGAACGAAGTACTGAAGATGTGTTTGTATGGATTACTTGGATTCAACTTTCAGGTGATGGGCGGCCTTGGAAGCGACATGTTCGAATACTACAAGATATTGATGCTTCAGGGTCTGGTCGCTGCCAGGAAGCACATGGACAAGATTGTGTCACTGGTGGAAATAATGCAGACAGGTAGGATTATACTCCTGTGACTGTAGATTGAACAGAAAATGCGGTTTAGGTTTTCTACATATACAGTGAAACCTGTCTTGAGAGATTGCCTTGAAGGACCACCTGTCTTGACAGACTTGACATGCATTTTCGTCAGGACCTGCATTTCAATATAACTGAACCTGTCACCAGAGACCACCTGTTTTGACAGACCACATTTTTGTGGCCAATAGAGTGGCCTTTTAAGACAGGTTCTTCTGTATATATGCACACCTTCAGAAGGTCAGAATTTATAGAATACAGGGAAGGGGAAAACTAAAACTGAAAAGTTGCTTGGAAAACTGCATTCCAAAATATTCTCACTTTGACAGGTATAAAACCGCATCTTTAAAAAAAAAAAAAATAACCCCAATGGGCAGGAAAGGTTTTATGTATTACAGTGGTCCTTCTCTTAAAGAGGACACTGTCTAGAGAGGACACCCCTCTAGAAAGGGCACAATTTCTGGGCAGCAAGTGTTATGAATACTTGTGATGTTCCCTCTCACCAAAGGACACACCTATTACGGACAGAATTGTTTGGCAGAATGGTGTCCTTATTAGAGGGGGACCACTGTACCTGGAATTTGTGGTTCAATATGTTTAACTTGGCATTCCTCATGTTCTAGGATCAGAACTGCCGTGTTTTAGCAAGGGAGTGAGCACTATCAAAGGCCTCAAGGAGCGGTTCCACATGCCCTGTACCGAGGAACAGCTCCAGCTACTCGTAGACCACATGGTGGAATCCAGTATGAACTCGCTAACAACTCGGCTGTATGACGGCTTCCAGTACCTGACCAATGGTATACTGTAATGGGACCTAGCTTACACGTTACTGGCATCGGTTACCACTACTCAATCTAGTATAAGCTGTGATTGGGGTATTAGTAGGCAGCAGGTGATTGGTACAAATCGACAGACGAACGGACCCGGTACAAATTTTAGATTAGAAAATCTAGAAAAAAACAAAATAAACAAGTGTTGTACAAGTCATGTTGTTATGTACCTTATCCATGGATTCTGTCCTGTGCTCAAATCGTGCCAGTATGAGTGAATTCAGCCAGGCAAGGTTACCTGCTAGATAGAACTCGGGCTGTTGTGGGGTGCTGCTGACTGCTGGGCAGTCCAACTATTTCAGAGCTGCGGTACTACTACAGTCGCTACTCTGTAGACACCTACCACTGTACTTAATAGTCGCTAACCATCACAACATTATCCAACATTATTCATTATACAAGTGGGGATACATTGTAACAATCGTAAGGGTTATAATAATTCTCGGTAAAATTTCCTTCTGCTGTGCAGAAGAGTTTCATCTGCCCATTCATTATAGACAACCGTGCGGGAGGCAGACAATTAACTGATGGTGCCAATGGTGAAATGTCTGTGTTATCCACTTTAGTCATTATCATAGTTGTGTGTCTGATGGTAAAACATGTATCTTGCGGTATGAACAATTTGACAATTTCTTCATTGTGAGAGTGCCTGTATGGTCGTGCTTAAAGCTGTTTGTGATGTAATTAGAGAGTCCTTAGTGTGTGTTCAATTTCATTTCATGACTTATCCTGTATAAACAAAATGTGCCTATGTTGATTTCGTGAGCGTAACGGGCTGGGCTGATCGGAGTAACCAGGACACCCAGCTGCTGTACCGCATGTGAACCGGATTACTGTGCTTTCAGTGTACTACTAGTAGTATGTCGTGACAGTATCAGTTTGTGTTGTGTTATTTCATGTATCTCATGTATCCCTGAAAGTCAACGCACAAACAACCATCAAACGTAGTGGCATTAGGTTGGACTTTCGGTCCAAATATTTAGAAGGCAGGCAAAGAATGAATGGATACTGCCGCAAACCAGGAGCGAATTGAAAAAGTTTTCTCATTTCATCCAAGACAAGACATTTCATCTGCCCTTAACACTTTTTGTGGCACATTATGGTGATGCCTTGTTGTACAAAAGTTTCAGAAGGAAAAGATTTATGTAGTTCCAGTTTTGATTGTCAAACACTGCCCTACATAAATGTACCAGTTGCTGCTATTATCAGGGGCTTTTTAGTGTAATATCTTAATTTATTCTTGTCACTATGAAAACTACTGAACACATTTCATAGATTTTCACCATGTAATGTGCATACTTTGTATTTCCTTGAAATCAAATGAAACGGTGTAGTAGCATCTTAGGCAATCTCTTTGCATGGCAGTTTATTGGTAGAAAGCTGTAGTCCTAACTCGTGTGTAGTACTTGCTCTTTTTGTGTAGTTCTTCCTATTAAAATAGAAATCATCTGAGTTGTAACCCACGCTTGGTAACTGTTTCAGTATGCATTAATAATGAATTCTGCACTACATCATAAACCGTCTTTGAGATATTGTGCACTGTTGTTGTAAATCTGTGGTTGCCACTGGAATTTTTGCGCCAAGTGTGTATGGCGTGCACTTCTTATATATTGTCAGAGAATTATTTTTCTTAGTCACAAATTTATCTGTGATGTTTTCTTGATCAAATATGGATTGCTTGTTGTGTTGCTTCGTTTTATATATATTCTGCGGGGAATAAATGCGAGTGTCCGGTTGTATGAAAGATGGTGAATATTGTAAAGGAGTTGCAATAGAGTTGTGCGGTCTTCACTGTGAGTTCTTTCTTCTGTCTCTTCACGTAATTGAGCTTTTCTTGTGGTTTTAGTGCGATTTGAGATGTAGTTTTCAGGAAAAGATTCACCATCGTATATCAGGGGGTAAGCAGAATTTGTAATTGGTGACATGAGTGATAAGAAACGAGCATAAAGATGACATTTTATGATCTACTTGTAGCTTACAGTATTACAGGTAGGAAAGATGGAGTGTTGGACACCAGGGGCCCTTTCATGAAAATCTGAAGTCCAGTATCCTCTTAAGTTCAGTACTAAACTTCTATTCACCAATCACCTTGCCAACTGTTTGTCTTTTCCATGCCTAAGATGGCTATTGGACTTCCGATTTGTCAAGAAACCGGGCCCCAGGATCATCATTGTTTGGCCATGCACATTGTGATGTATTGTAGTAGCCCAGTGCGGCGATGAATGTATGGGTTTCCCGACGAGTTCAAAACAATGCAACTTTTTACAATGTGATTCTTTTTTTTTTTACCACAGACGCATTAACTTTGGTAACTCCGGGACCAATTCTACCCAGAAGGTTTTAGTGAGGCTGCTGCTGCTTCTTCTTGTGCAGATCTTAATTATGGCTGAAAGCATAATCTTCTTGCTGTACGTTGGCAGGTTGTGATGTGAAAATGAAGAACCTTGAGGAAGGAAAGCCTCGGGTCCATCGCAAGTTAGGCTAGTGCACTTCATGGAAATTGATCACGTGTTGTTCGTGTGCTGTGTATCTGCCGAAAGAACAAGTATTCAATTCAATGATGATTCCATTGTTTTAATATTTTAATATCCGTGTGTCCTCATGCACATACAATGCAACTTTTCAGTCTTAATGTAGCATGTTGAATTGTGAGAAATAGGAGAATTGTCATCTGTTCATTCACTTGGCCTGCTTTGTCTATCCTGATGCAGTGGTGGGGGAGTAGTGTCGATTACTATAGTGTAACATAGTCGTAAGTGTATGTATCCCCGATGACTATTCTCTCCACTCCCAGCATATAATAAGCATTAAATGTGTGGTCTAGCCTGATGTTTTAGTGTAGGAAATCTATTGTCCAAGTCACAGAAACTGGGAATATATCAATGCAGGGTGAATTGACCCCAAAAGTTGACCAGTCCTTGACATTGTGCTTTGGTATGTAACCCTACATTGTGTATTGGAAACTGTCACATCATCGAAACCCGATTATACTGTTCATACCCAATCTTCTAAAGTACCTTTCAAGCCGATTTCTCTGGTGGTCTCCCAAAATGAAAAAAATATTGCCTTTTTATTGCTATTTAATTGCGTGTCTTCAGTTCTGAATTGAACATTTGTTTGCCAACAAGCGATTTGTGTCAAGCCCCAAGAAGATAGTCTGGTTCATCACTGCAAAGTGCAAGCAAAAATTGACATGAGGTTTTTACAAAAACACCATACATACACACATTTGCTTGCTTGTATTCGTTTTGCACAAATTCTTTTATAAAACTTGACTTTACTACTCTATGCACATTTGCTTGAATGTGATGTGCTTGATGTGTTCATCCAATTTTCGTCTTGGCATCCCCCCTGTGGTTGCTTTGCTGTCTGCAGCTTCAGACAGTTGTGCTGCCATGGATTTTATGTGTAGTCCATGTCATACCGATCCAGTGTGTGTGACATCTCTAGCAAACAGGAATAAATTATCTTTGTAGCATAATGCGTGTTGTTTTCTATTGCGGCCCCCACCCACCCACACCATATGCATGGCGTCTTAATACTGTGTCTGCCCTGGTCTACAGTCAGAAACAGACCTGCATAGAACCGACTGTATATGTCCAAACACATGGTCTTTAACAGTTTTAACTATAATGCAGGTACAAGGGTACCAGTAGATTGGCATCAGAGCCTCCTGTACCCAGGCAACGGATGACCACTGATACAGTATTCCCTATCCAATACGGCCACACTATTTGCCAAGAAATTATGGCCACATTAGGGAGGTGGCCTTCAATGAGAGGGAGAAGTAAATACATTGATAGTAGTCGTGGCAAAGATTTATGGCCTTATTGGAGGGTAGCTCCAGTTTGAGACTGGTCACAAGCAACTTTTTATAAAGTTGAATTATGGCATCCTGGACAGGTTGGAGAACTGAAGTACTGAATCTGGGGGTTGTCAATCTGTCAATGACATCTATGCATTCTAAGCGCATAATAACTTTTTGCAAACATGCCTGTATCTTCTAGCTGCAAAGAAGTTAATAGGGAGTAGTTTAAACCCCTTGGTGGGAAAATATTCCAAAGATACCCGAAAGAAGTGTAAAGGCGCAAAAACATGGACATCTCATGTCACCAGCGGAGCTTTTATTTGTCGTAACATAATTGGCTAAAGGGTAGTCATATGACCAAGGTAGTTTAGCTTCCGAATGAAACTGATTATTCATACTGAATTTGTGGCGCCAAATACTCCCTATTGTGACAGTGTCTTGCGACAGTGCTTTGTGACAGCACAGTGTCACAAAAGCTTGCACGTAAATAGCCTGAACTCTACATTACATTAACTTACAAATTTGTACGTAACTCCAATGCAGTGTTGTGCAAGCAATCTAAGCTCCGCACTTAGTGCAGAATATTGGCTTCATCGCATTTAGTGCAGAATATTGGCTTCATCCTTTCTGTTCCCTCTTTCAAAGCCTTGGAGATCAAATCGACATCCCATAACCCTGGTGTTGCCCTGGTATGTGTACTCCACAACTTGGCACTAATTACCTCAATTATAAAAATTTGCATTGTACACTCAGAAGAAACAATAACACGGTCATTTGTAGGACATGTACACTAACACCAAAGCCCACAAAAATATTTGGGCATAAATGAATTGGTACTTGTTCAGTTCTTCTACATACTACAAAGACTAGGCTGGTTAAACCCTGCCACAGCTTTGCTGGGCGGGTTTCTTACTGTGTGTCCGGCTGGGGGGGGGGGTGTGGTGGTATTTTTGGGTCTTTTTTTACGGCCGGGCCGCGCCCCCCCTACCCCCCCGATCAACGCTGGGCGAACCGACG
>JAAUYG010094455.1_pt1 | contig 10241 bp, 10 predicted proteins | sample 7278091 | NCBI WGS metagenome assembly JAAUYG01 (sample SAMN14350201, study PRJNA611818) | marine sediment metagenome | isolation source: surface marine sediment (0.6m) | place: French Polynesia: Moorea | collected 2018-08
AATGAGGAGGGGGAAAGCACCCACACCGTCAGTTTGAACGTCATAGGTTAATTTTGTTTGATTTTTTTCATTTTTAAAGAAATACTTTTTTTTAGGCCGCGCGACTGAACGCGGGGAGTTCGAATTGAGTCCCCTTACTTTGTCCTTTTCGTCGTTGCCGTCATCATTACAGACAGAAACCCCTCCAAATAAAAATAAAAAAAAAAACAGAAAAAAGGGCAGCACAAATGACGCGCGGTCTCGACGCTGACAAGCGCCCTCGCTTCAGTCAGGGTGTTGCTTAGAGAAGCCACCAAAACAATCATAATGTCTGCTTTGTCCAACAATTTGGCTCAGAAAAAAAGACGCAATGGTGCAAGCCCAGCAAAGGAAGTTAAGGATTTATGCCCCAGAAGCGGATCCAGGGGGCGGGCCCCCAAGATTTCTTCAAAATCATGCAATTTTCAGGCAATTTTAAGGGGCAAAGCCCTATTTTGAGCAAATTTTGGGCTCAGCCCCCCGTTGGGGTCAAAACTCCACTGGGCCCCCCTGACCAAAATCCTGGATCTGCGTCTGTGCCCCCCATAGAACCTGATTTGGTTCCTGGGGGGGGGGCACCACCCAACCACTGACTTTCTGGTGTTGCCTCCCCCGACAAATTATTAAATTGTTGAAAAGCGCATCGTTCTGCCCCCCCCCCTCCTTCGATAATCCCGCTGCTGCCTGTTCCAGCAGTTTATTTTCTTTCTCTTTTCCAGCCGAAGCACCAACCTTTCTGGATGCACCAGGCGGACACTACGAAATACAGGTCGGGGACAGTATCACATTCCAGTGCACAGTGTTTGGTGCCCCTAAACCTGTGATCAGTTGGCTGAAAAACGACCAACTGATTCAGGGGGAGCAATTTGAAGTCTCAGCTGAGGGGGATCTGCAGTTGGTGGTGAGTTGCCTCCAAAGCGCTTGTGATGGTGTTACACATGGGCAATTCGTGAAGATAATTTTGTTCCTGTTGAGGTGAATTTCCCAGAAGTTCACAATGCACGCGCAAATATTTCCGCTGAATCAAGAGAAATCTCAAATTATCCGTCAATGCCATGGCAATGTTTCCATGGCGTTAGACGCCTATCAAATTCGCTTTGGTTTTTGGCTCAGTTTCGATTCCCACGCAGACCCTGCTGTCAGGATTTTTCAGGCCGCGCGCTTTCTCTGAGCGGCCGGTGTGAGTCACCATACCGATGTTGTTGTCATTGTTGTCGTCGTGGTCATTATCGTCAACACCAGACCCCCCGCCCCCGCCCGACCGCACCCAGAACTATTTCATGAATGACGAGTGACATCGACGCTGGCACAGCGCCCTTGTTGGTCACTGAGCTCTTCTTCTGCCACTCTTTTTCTTTTCAATCCCTATATAAATCACCGTCTTTTCTCCGTTCGCAGGATGCTAAGTACTCGGACGCTGGAGAGTACACCTGTCGGGCGGAGAATCTCTTCGGGTCTGTCTCTGCGCACTATGACCTCAGCGTTGTGCCAGCCGGGGAAGCAGAAACACAATGAATTTTGAATTGGCGTTCAAGAATGAACTGCGGATGGGATTTGTTCGTGTGCTTCCAGAACGTAAACAAAGGGAAAAACACTTGTTGTTTTGTCGGAAAGTAACGCAGGAAAATATCTCAACACTTCTGCCCTCAGTATATTGCACAAAGTTGCAACACTTTGTCAGACAAGCTTGCGAGCGACAGAACGTTCACACCAAAAACGCAACTCTACCCAGTGCGAACTTTTTTATCTGACTAAGCATGATAACTTCAAGAAAAACGAACTTTTCCTTCAGATGAAAGCTCATGTGTAGGTGATGCTAACAAGCCGCAAAAGGTGGCAGCTCAAAAACAGCTTCTCTTCTGGTGCAATTAAAATGAAAAAAGGACCGAGGAATGCAACGAACTGTGTACATTTGAAAGAAAAAAGTGTGTTTTGTACTCTGGAAAAAAACGCGAGAAAATTGCATCTCTAAATTCTAAATTTCTGTAATTCAAAATGCAACAGTCGAAAAACACACATTTTTGCGAAAATGAAATCACGCGTCTCAAATATTTGAATCGTCAGTGAATGTCATGGGTGAATTTAACAAGCTGCGTTCAGAAAGTAAAAGATCAATAGACACTGAGCTCTGTACCGTGCTGTGACGTGAATTAGTAACTGCAGAAAAACGGTAAAACAATAATCACAGGTTGTCAGTGAACTTGAAGTGTTCTCAATGTGTGTGACTGACAGGTGAACCACACAACAGTCACCAAAATCAAGTACGTGATTTGTTAAACAAAACTTTGTGTCGCATGACGGGCAGCAGAGTTGAGAGTCTGTGAAATGCAATTTTTGAGTACAGCAGTTATTTTTGTCCTTTTTGCAATTTTTCTTCTGTTTCCATTTCTCCTCCCCCCAACCATCCGTTGGCGTTCAGAAAGAACGATCTCTAGAGAGAGAATGCCGGTGTGCTTTCCTGCAAGTTGTGTTGTTATGAAGAGCAAAAACGAATCTTCCACCAATCTGAGGCTAACTTTTTCAAACGTTTGCCATGGCAATTTTTGAGAACAGGAGTTGTTTTTGTACTTTTTGGAATTTTGTTTCCATTCCCCTCCCCTTTCGTCTATCGGCGTTCATGAAAAACGATCTCGAGACAGAATGCCCTGGATTCGGCAGAATACTTCCCTGCCTGTGGCGTTGTCAGGAAGAGCCAACACGGACCTTTCAAGAGGCCAACTTTTTCAAACAAACATGTGTTGCGTCTGACCTGCACTTGATAAAACTAGGCGCGGACCCAGGAATTTGGTCAAAGGACAGATGTAAGAACCTTAATTCCACACTTTTTTAATATCACATTTTTTTGGTCAGATATTTTATTTTATTATTATTTTTTTGCTGAACATGCAGTGCCTGATTTGAAAAAATCTCTGGGTAAATTCCCAGTAGCCCGTTGCGTCCGCCACTGAACGTTAGACAGTTTAAGCACCAAATGTTAACTCCCAATGTTAGTCTTACAATGTAACGTTGCAACATTAAACTACCTATCCTAACGTTTGAGTCCTATGTAAGTCAGTATTTCAAATGTTAAGTAGGGAGAATTCAAGGGTGATCACCGTTTGAGTTTGAGTTAATATTTGGTGCTTAAACTGTCTATTGAAATAGAGTTAAGCTCACAGTGGCAGACCGTGCATGCGACGGGGATGTTGACAAGTCCAATATCGGCCAAATACAGAGAAACTACATGATCTAATCAGCTTATTGCGATGTGGGTCGAGTAAAGTGATATCTGAAGCAATCTAATACACAAGTGCGTTTCTGAAGGGTCCCCCTTGAGTTTCAGCTCTGTCACCAACAGTCAAATTCCACGAAGTGCGCTCTGCGTGGATGTCACACACAATACCTCCCATTGAATTCTGATTTTGCAGCCGCCCACCCCGCCACAAAAAAAAAAAAAAAAAACATGCCAAAAACTCAAATCTTCCATGAATTCAAATGGGAAGTGAAAAATATGCACTCCTTCATTCCACGATTGTGCGTCTCTTCAACGGAAGGGTTGTTCAGAGGACACACACACACTCCTCAGCTGTGTGGCTGCGACAGGTGTAAACTAGCCAGGGTCATGTCTTACTGCAGTTTGGAAGGGGAGGGACACTGAACAGTTTCAAAGCCACAAGGCAAGGAAGGGAAATGCGAAAGCAACAACAGCATTCTGATTTGAGCTCGGGAATTTCCGGTCTCAGTTGCCGAAACTTAGAAAAAAGAGAACAATTTTGTTTTGGATTCAAAAATGAAAGAAGAAACAACACAACTTAGTTTTGGTTGTCTCCTTCCTGGAAAAATGATGACCTCTCTAAAAGTAAAGAAGGAAAGTTGGGGTTCTGGTGCCAAACTAGTTCTCTCTATGAATCAAAATTCAAATGACCATCAGCCTCCTGAAAAAAAAACAAAAACATTCTTTTCATTTGATCCCAAAAAGGGGAAAAAACTTATTTTGCTGGGTGAAAGACAAAAGGCAGAATTTTCTTCTTTTGTTTTCCTTCTAAAAGGCAAAAAAATAAGAAAGAGAGAGAAAAAACAATCCTGGATGCTTTTGCCGTTGCCGGGAATTTTGCAATTTCCACGGACGAGTTTGCCTCACTGCAACAGCACACAGGCGAGAGTCTATGACCAAGCAAAGAAACCCCTGGAAAAACTCATTCAATTTACAATGAGTTATGAAATTGCCTGCGACATCAGATAATTGGAAAGTGAGGCAGAATTAAATTAGCTGTGTACCTTCATTTCGCCAGGTCTTTGTTTTTCCCGAATTTAGCCCTGTTCTGGCATTAGAGCTCTGCACAGTTTCAGCCCTACAGCATATTTATCAAGGCGGGGGAAAAGTTTTTAATCGATTTCTTGCGTGGCGTTTTCAGCATGATTTTGATGCTTATTTCCAACAGAACTGACCTGCCACGTTTCCAATCTGCCCATCTGAAATCACAATGGCCACTTGACCAGAAGAAGCTCCAGAGAAAGAATAATTATTGTGCGTGTGGACTGACCAAGCAAAATATCTCTTGGCAAACAAATCTTCCAATGAAGCTCGCAAATTGCACATGAAATGAACAGAATAGACCTGCACTGATGGTTGGTCAACTCACCATTTGTGGAAACACGAAAAAAAACAGAACTTTGTGTGTTCTTTTCGTGTAATTTCAACATGGATCAAAAGTCAGTCAAAGAGGGTACTATGTGATTTGTCTGGAGAGCAAGAGGAAGTGCAACGTGGAAAAACTTTTTTTCCTTAGAAAATGTTCTTTGTGGCCAATGGACAAGTTCTTGGCACAAAAGTCATTGAAGAAGCCTGCAGAAAAATAAAACAGGACCTGGAGAATGGCTTGTGGAGTTGCACTGCAGCGAGGGAAGAAATGACATGACCAAAAACATTGTCTGAGGCAGGAAATATTTTATTGAATTAACGATACTGTATCACAAACAACTGCTGCGTTTTGCACAGGCGTCAAGAAGTGCCATATGGCATCTTATAGCTTATTATCATATTCAAGGCATTCAAGACTAAAATTTCGCCCGCAGCCATCATGGTGGGGGGACTTTTGAGACCTTTGATCAAACTGGGGCCTTCTATTCATACCTACTCACCATGTAACCGAATTTATCCCGAATTTTGATACAATTCACAAAAGGAGTTTGTGGAGTGAACAAAGCGGAGGCTGAAAAGTTGGAAAGCAGACGCATTCAAGGCTGTCTTCTGCTGAGGTTGGTGCATTACATACGCCGAGGTGGGTTTCAAGAAGGGGATGAGGGGCATTGGAGCTATAGAGCGAATGACATTGAGAAAATTTGCATTGATGCCCCTTGAAGGTTGTTCGTTTCTGCTGTTGTATCATGTAATTGTTTGCTGGGGTGTCTTAACTTAAGGATAGTTGCTCTTGCTGTTTTCCCTTTCTCATGCAGACTGAATACATACATCTGGAATGTCTTCGCGAAAACACTGGCGTTGCCCATAGAAGCGCACAGGGCCGTTTCACAAATTTTGTGTGGCCCGTCTCAAAACAACATTTTGCTTTTGCTGAGACTTCGGAAGCATCAATGTATTTACATAGGCCTATGTAAGGCTTGGATGATTCTGGCCGACCATGCCACTGGCATTTGCAGTTCCCGTTTTAGTTTTCTCCAACAAAATAGAACAAACAACTTTTTTGAGGGGGGGTGGAAGAGGGGAGGTGATGGCCTCTTAAAAACACGTTGTTTGGAGGCGCAATTGTGCGTCAAGAGGGCTGACAGTTTCGTAAAATTCGTTCATTTGTTCATTCTTGCTCAGGTTGTTGGCTTAGGCCTATTGCTTTCCTTTTTTTTTGTTCTCGCTTGTAACAGACAAACAAACAGGCCAGGAGGTGACATCGCAATCGCCTATTCCAGCTTAGAACTGAAGAAAGAGTCACTCAGAAGTGAGGATTTTAAGCCCTTAAAATGCCCACATCGATTTATGGATATTGTGTGCACCTGTCAAAACAAGACCCTCTCAACCTTCCATCTTTCTAAACCACCTCAATATTCCACCTCAACCAACACTAACAAACCACTTCTCCTTATGACACTTGAATTCCCAAAAGAAAATTGCCCGTATACATCAAGTAATTTAACCCGATTTAAATGAAGTCAGAGGAAAAAATGGTGTTTATTTTACCACATTGCTTAGCTTCTATTCCGCTTTGTATTTTGGACTCAACCTGGAAATGCAAAACTCAATCTGGCGCTGTGTGAAAGACAATACGTCTGTTTATTAGTGCCTTCAGAATAGTGCTTCCACTTGTTGGGCTTCTTCTTGGGAAGGAAAATGTCACAAGTCAAATGTCGCTTTGGGTGCAAATTGGATCTGGCTGCAGGTAAATTCTCACCCACCAGGAACCGCGTTCCGTCAATGTGGCGGATTCAGCAGTTGGTGTGAACGGCGTTTTTGAGGACATTTCACACCAATCACGGTGCGAGACACCCGCAACTGACGTTTATTGTGGCGTGTGGTGGGGAGGGCATACCGTAAGCCATCCATGCAGAGTGCAGAACAGCGATGAGTTTGTGTGAGCTTGTGTTCATTGCCATCTCAGGCTGAGCGCCCAACGCCTGCTGATTTTGTGGCCTTCCAACACGTTTTGGTACTTTTTGAGAACTCCTGATTTTAGTCAAATGCAGTTCAAAATGAGCTGTGTGGTGGCAAAGTTTGAGAGGAGCCCCCTGAACACCCATTTGACTGACTCGCTGACTGACCAATCCCTAGGTCCTCTCCTCTGCACGGCAGAAGTCTTACAACTCAGTAAGAACTTCCAGCTCAATGACGATCACTTTCAATGTATTAAGTTGCACTGACGCTTTGTTTTTCACTTGTTTTCCATTTCAACGTGATCTTTATTCACGTGAGAGAAAGTTTTTCACCTTTTGCTGCACATTCACACTTGTTCACACCCACACACACCGCAGTGTACACACACCGTTCTCCATCTCCAAGGGCAATGAAAACAGCTACATTCTCGCTCAATTGCAAGGCATCGGTATTTTGGAAAACACAATACCCAGGGATCAGCAAAGAAACCACGTTTTTCAATTTCAACAATTCAGCTGTAAGCTAACAAGTTTTGAAAATTCTTACTTTTGATTTGGAAAGCAGCATTTTTCCCTGAGGAAACTTCCAAGAATCATGTAATTGAATGAAAATATCACGTCAGAAAATTTCTTCCTTCGCAAAAATCTCCCAGAATTCTTCCTTTCAAGCTTAAATCCCATCAACGTTGCTGAAGATGAAAGACAGGGAAGAGAAAATATTTTCAGTCCGCCATGTTTCTGCATCAAACACAAACAATTAAATTTCCCTGAAAGAAGGACAATTTGAAGTTTGACAAAACAGGCACAAACTGAGCTTTTTGTGAGAAATAGTTTCTGCTGGATGTTTCAACAGGAAGGGATTTTCTGTGTTTGATCTGTTGGTTTTGATAAAAAGAGAGGGCAATAATCTGACAGATCCATGCTAAATCTCACGAGTCTTGCGAAGTACAAACATTGGGTTGATTAAAGGCCTGAGACTCCGTCTGTGTGACCACTTCCAAAACGAGATGTTTTTCTTTTCACAGCACTGGTAATCCTTGTTTCTCCTTGATGGAGACAAAACGTCTAAACGTCTCTGAATGTTCTCCCAGCAGAGTGATGGCGCACATAAGGCCAGGGTCAATGATATTTATTCAATAACGTTCCAAAAAATTTCCATCAACTAATTTTGGAACCAGGCCCAATGTCCATTGGAAGAATCTCTTTTTAATGGATTCTGTTTTTAGTTCAGAAGCGATGCGTGCTTCCATCATTCAAATTTTAAAACGAAAAAAGAAAGAGAAAGCATGTAAGAGAGAGAGAGAGAGAAAAAAAACGAAAGACTTAGCTAATACTGTGCGGACAGTATATAAACAGTGAGCATTGAACTCAAGTGCGACATGCGGGCTTACATGGTCTGCTGATGTGGACACGTAATTTTGGCTGCTCAATAAAAAACAATGCTTGTCATAAATCTGTCAATTCAGGGCGTGTCCAGTGATCAAAAATTGAAGATAGGCAGCTTCTTATCTGTTTCATCTGCTGTCACAGAAAAATGACAAGTGGGTCTCGCAAATCAAAGCCTGACACAAGAAAGGGGACATGGTGACACTGGAAACATGTATCACACGGGTAATTGGGTTACCCGGTTCCAGTGTTACTGCACTCCCGACGAACTGTAATTACTCTTGCCGTTTTGCGCAGCTTTCAAAAAGATATCAGGGTATTTTTGATCCAGGATTTGGTCCAGACGGGGAGGGAGTCCAACCCGCGACTTTGGATTCGGATTTGCGAAAAATCTTATCAAATTGAAGTGGAAAGCACATTTTACCTCACCGCAGTGGAATCTTTTTTTCAAGGGTGGACTTCTTGGATCCGTTAAAGTCTCATACAGCCAAGCTGTTGATTGGGAAATTTCACCACAAAAACTGCGAGAAGAAAAGCATGTGCAAAAGTGCTTGCAGACGAATAGGAATCTGTCAAACTTCCTTTGATTCACTGGAAACCTGTCCAAGCCACAAAAGGTCAGTCCTTGCTCATCTCGGGCAGTCTGGTTTGTTGTTTTCTGTGTGGACACACCTCGACCCCAACAAAGTCCAGAAACAAACTAACTTTCTCAAAAAAATGCAAAAGCCGAACGAAATCAGGAGAAAACGGCTTTTTCCCAGCCAAAAGAAAAAAGGCTGTTCCACAATTCCGCGTGAAGAGAAATGCGGCCGAACAAAGGTTCTGATTTGGTCAGTATCGCTTTGTAGAATCGCATTTCCACTGGACTTGATCAAATCAGGCAGAAATTTAATTACCCAGGTGAAATTAAACATCGCCTGACACTGAGTCCGGTGGTAATCTGCACAGCGCATCATTACATTGGGAAGCAACGGGGTTCACTGGTCAGATCCTTGCCATCTCTATTTGTCCTTTTCAGGAGAGTCGCAACTGAGGAAAAGTCAAATTTTCATCTCAAAGTTTCGATATTTTCTTTTTCTTTTCTGCGTCAAGTCAGCCCCACCCTTCTTATCATGCTTATTCGTTGGTCAAATGTTTGCCATCTCTCTCTGTCCTTTTTTTGAGGAAACGCACAGGTGACAAAAAGTCAAATTTTCAATTCAAAGTTCGCCCCACCCATCTTCCAAGGCATGCCGATTCACTGGCCAAATCTTTGGCATCTTTCTGCATGTCGGTCAACAAAAAAGTCAAATTTTCAATTAAAAGGTTCAAATGTTTTTTTTCTTTCGTGCGCAAAGTCAGCCCCACCTTTCTTGGCATACTGATTCACTGGTCAGATCTTTGCCATGTCTTTGTCTTTTTCAAGAAAGTCTCAGTTGAGACAAGGTCAAATTTTCAATTCAAAGTTTGCTGTTTTATTTTGTGCCACACCCATCTTCACATCGTATTCTTTTGCTGTTGCGGTTGTGTTTCCAAAAAGAGGCCTGCAGAACCTGTTTCCAAAAAGAGGCCTACAGAACCTGAAAATAATTTCATGATGACACACAGCAGCAGAATGCGAGGAGAATAAGCATGATAAAATGATAGCCTCTCTATTGTGGGCAACAACGGGGAAGGACAGTAAGTCTCCTTTAGAAGAAACATACCAGCGGATTCAAAGTTCATTTCAAGCAGCTTTGCCAAGGGATTTGGGAGATTGCTGGGGGTTCATTCAATGCTGCAACAATAGCATTGAACCAGCACAAAGAGACTCCAGACCCAACATGGCTGCAGCCAAACATAGCGAGCAAATTAATACAGCTGAAAATCCAGAGCCAGGTAAAATCTTTTGCACCAGGAAATCATTCCTCGCCAAAGAAAAATTTCCTTCTTGTCGCGTCTTAGCAACGAACTCTCTCTGTTGCCCAAACTTCAGCGAGACATGAGGGAAACCTTATCCAAGAACTAATTTAGTTTGTAATTAGGGCTTTGGGATCATGTAACGTTTGATAGAAGCTGTCCTCCTTTTTTAATTTTACTTCATACACTCGTTCCTTCAGAAGTTTGATTATGCTCCACAGCAGTGCCTCCGCTTCTACGTGACATTCTGAAAAAGCCATCTCCAGGGATGCGCTCTTTTGGCTGCAGAGGAAAACGCTCCATGTTTCTGCCGCCCAGTTTTCTCGTGGCGTTGCTTGTCTATCTGTATAAAGTTCATCATTCTTCTTCTTCTTTTTAAG
>JAAUYG010215033.1_pt1 | contig 10241 bp, 5 predicted proteins | sample 7278091 | NCBI WGS metagenome assembly JAAUYG01 (sample SAMN14350201, study PRJNA611818) | marine sediment metagenome | isolation source: surface marine sediment (0.6m) | place: French Polynesia: Moorea | collected 2018-08
TATTATTATTACTGATGATGATGATGATGATGATGATGATGATGATGATGATGATGATGATGATGATGATGATATCCCAGACAGACGGCTGTCTAGAGGAGATAACACTGGTAGACAATTTGTAGGGCATCGGTGAGGTGCTATAGACAAATGCCAGTAGTGCTCATAAAAAGGTAAAGAAAGGCGCAGCAGTTATAGAGTATATATCCACCCCCCTTCCTACCCCCCTCTCCCGCACACTCCGTTAAATGTAAAACGGGAGATAATAATTCACATAATATATGTATCAAGCTACTTGTCGGTAGATAAAATACTCTTCAGACACAGTTATTGACTAATGTAGACTGGTAAAATCGACTATCGCAATATTGACACAACTATTTGGTTACTGCAGTTACGAGAAGGGGTGAAAATGCAATGATATTTAACTCATTGTAGCTAGAGGGTTATGAAAGGTGATTGTTACGCTAGGTGGAGGCGGTGATTCTTTTTTTTTTTTTTTTTTTCATATTTTGCATGTCTGCTTTTTGTATGCTATTACTTCCCTATGGCCACCTTAATGGTTCATTTTCCTCCTAACAACGGAGTAACTCTCACATTTTTTCCAGTTCGTGGGAGTATCTCCGCGGCTTTAAAGGGACCGGAAGAGAGCCCCCAAGGCGTCTCCATAGGAACAGTGACATTCTCTGCCGCATGTGTACCGTATTCGCGTGTATATTTCTGATGGATATGAACAAGATGTACCAGGATCTGAAAGGGATGAATTCCAACATCGAGAGCCGGATCAAAAGGAATAGGAAAGTCAACGACAGAAGCCTTGAAAGGGATGTCTAACGCCCGGGAGACACGTCACATATAGTTTCTTCACACACGGCAGTAACTATTATAACTAACAGTATATTAATCCACGAAAACGGTAGAAGTAGGGTAGAGGTTACGTAACAAGCTCGTAACCTCTAGCTACGAGGTTGTTACGTAAGTCAGATTCCTCATTCTTATGATTTGAGTCAGAGTTTGACAGTACACTAAAATTTAAACTTAAGTATTTTCGAGAATATCCGCCCGGTGGTTTGTAATATCCCTGTTGGAAAACACATGGGACATTTTTTTCCAGAGGGCAAAGCTGTTCGTTTGGACGTGAATGATGTTTTACCGTAACAGTAACACTGCAGTCACATTTCAGAGAGCTTCTTAAAGTAGAAATTGCAAGCGCCGCCTATTCATCTAATGGAGTCGTGGTGCGGGCATCGGACTGATGTAGCGCGGGGAAATGTTTCTTCTGACAATGTGATGCTTCGAATTCCACCTGGCGTTCCTGCAATTTTAATGATCAAAGCAAGCTCTTGGTGTTTTTATGTCCTACATGAAGATTAATCATGGTGCGAGATTGCTTGATGTACATAGCGAGCTTTGGCCAGAATTACGGTAGAATAAGATTTATCACTTCGAAGACCCTTGCGTGACTACACTAGTGCACGCATCAGAATAGGCTCGCATGTCTGTTACCGACCGTTATATACACTACATTAAAACACAAACAGTTAACTACAAAGAAAAAGAAATAAAATACAAAACTCAAATATACGAGAATTTAAAATACAAAAACAAAAGAAGTGGCAATATGCAAGAGACAAAGAGGAAAAAAATAACGACAGCACCCAAAATGGTCTACCATGCCACTCATATGCTGTTGATGTAAAATCTTCCATCGCTGTGAAAGGAAAACAATCCAGAGAGAGATTTGCACGTTATTGTGAATCGTGCTGAGCATTGTCTTATCGAAGCCTGGGAGTGGATGGACGCTAGGCTTCCTGAAACTTGAAAGTACGGTGACGTGTCTCCACTTCTGAAAGGCCGCCCCCGTAGCCTAGTGGTTAGAGCGTCCCCTATGGGTCCGAGACGCCGAGGTTTGATCCCTGCCCACGTCACAGCAAAGACGTAAAAACCAAGGCAGTCTTGGCACTAAAAATACACATTGAAACACAGGAATATATGTACAGATGGTGATCAAATTGAGATATCTGATGAGCAATGAAAAACTGACATGTCAGTTTGGCCACCCAAGCCCCAAACGTTAAGATTTGCTTTGTCTTATCTCTTGTCAGAAATAAATAAAATCCTGTGCATGTTGTTTGATTTGATTTATAACTTGTACCAACGAACAGTATTTTGGAAAGCTGGCATGTAACAGTAGCAGTAATACCAATAATAACAATAATAATAATAGCAGAAATGTGCGTGTATACTGTATCCTGCTCCGTCACATTGTCATATTGTTTGTCATAAATCCCGTTTATTTTTTATTATACATTTGATTGCAACTGCAGCAATTTATATAATTAAATAAGTGTCTTATATGGGATTTACTATACTCTACACCTGCGGTTCAGGTGTTTAGAAGAGAAATGAAAAGATGTAATATAAATGTAACAGATTATGATTACTTCTTTAATTCTTATTTCAAGTTGCATGCATCGCGAGTCAATTCTTAACGCTTTCGATTTAAATTTGTTTATGCCAGAGTAAACTGTAACGGATTTGGAAAATAATTAAAAAGTGGTACAATAGCTTATCTAAATACCGAGTAATTATACTACTGTTACAATTATCCTTGACTGTTTTATGTGATCGCTGCTATTAAGTCAGGTTTCAGCATTTTTAATATTTTCTGATGGCAATAATCGGAGTAGATCTGGTTCAATTTAATGTTCAATTTCTGGGTGGGCGATAATAGAGGCAAATCTTGCATAATTATTTGATATGAAATATTCAAGAGCGCATTGTCGTTAATTATACAAAGGCAGGATTTACCTTATTTCAAAGGTAGTCTGGCACTTTTAATAGAATTTCCGCCATCTTGGTGTCTGGCGTTTGTAATGGCCATGAAAAATGCAAGACCATTAAAAACACGGCAAATTTCCCGTGGCGCATGCTATTAAAACTGCAAGAATTGTATTGTTGACAGGAAGAAAGAATAAAATCTGGCAGATTTCATATTAATTCTTGCAGATTGAATAAGTCTTGAATGTTTTATGCAGTGTGCTAAATGCTCACTACAGTGGAGCCTGATTTGCTGGAACCGGGAGCTATATATGGTGACAGTGTTGAACTATCATGCCAGTTGTTGCCTAGCCTCAGGAACGAAAAACAACACAGGGAGAAGTTGTAATGCATTCCGGTGAAGAGAATCACTGGAGTAGCGATTTGGCGATCATCTCTGTCATCGTGGTTAATGCATTGTCTGTGAAGATAGTCTGGCTGATGTAAAAACTGTTTGTGTGCACGCTATGTGCACAGTCTCTGAAATTTCAAGAAAATGTCATTCAATGACAATAACTATCATGGTGACGTTTACCAAACACTGTCAGAAGTATTGAGAACTGTTATCCATTCAAAGGTCAACACTTTTGTTACGCCTGCACTACTTTTATGGATGTGAACTACACAGACTTCACACTTATGATGTGGTATTATTTTTGTAAAACTTGATTATAGTTTTGTGATTGTAGTTTTGTTCACCGAATCCTTGTATATTTTGTAATTTATCAATCAAGAGTTAGTTTTAATAAAAAATAATTCAAATTTTCTTTGGAATTCTGTCATTTGTTCTGGAACTCACAACCAAATGAACCAAGGTGTTAAATATCCACCGTAACAGAATGTTTGGCCCAAACAAAGACAAGTCCAAATTAACTCACCACACCTGCACCCGCATACACCTGCATACACCAAAGAATCTAACTTGCAGTTAGTGATATGACCGTGAGAGGTTGAAAGCCGACTTTAATGAGTGATTTACCCACCCACCCACCCACCCTTCCACTCATGAAAGGATTGTATTGGTTGCCCTGGACGAAACAAAACCAAGTCAAAGTTCTTATGCAGTGAACAGCACTACTCGTCGGTACCTCACTTCGCTCGAGTAAGGAATGTGCTGAAACTGTATGTTCCATGTTCCAAACGATTTTGGGGTGACCGTGCCTTTCTGTTGCAGCCTCTCATCTGTAGAATAATCTGCCTTCGAAACGAAGGCCGCACCTTTGGTTTTCAAATCCTTATTAAAGGCACACCTATTTTCACAGCAGTTACATGTAATAAGGAATATCTAACGATTGGTCGATTGATATATGCATGGATTACCTTGTTTTACGATGTATACCTGTATGTTATGGCTACACACTCAATATTGTTTGGGGGATTGAGCCTCAATATGATTGGCGCGTAGGTCAAATACCCCAAAGAGGCCATAATGCCAGTGACTTATTGGTTTTGTACCTTGTGTTATATTCCTATCCGTTATTTTGCTTGTTTGATACCCTGTCTGCCTTCTATGCCATTTATGTGTATGGGAAGTTGGCGTTTCCGATGTACCGCTGAAAACTGGGCCTTTCCGTTTCGGATCCATGTCCGATTCGAAATTCAGCATTCTGGGGTTGGGGTTGGGGGTGGGGGGTGGGACTGAGCATACTGGTGGTTGAACAGGATTAGAGTGATATTCCTAATTTCATTGTGCCGTAAAGTGTATGGTACATACATTCGTAAGAGGCTAACCATGTATAGGAAATAATACTAATATATTGAACACACGTTCGCTGGCTTTCTGATTATACAAGGATTTCACCTATACGTAATTTTCAAGGTCTGGTGATATGTTCACAAAGTGCTCAGGGATTGTGGACAATAAGCTGAAGACATGTGATCTTTAATGTCTGGATGATCCATTATTTGCTGAAAAGTGAAATAAAATGCATCAGGGCACACTACACTCAGGAAAAAAATGGTTAAACCTTGAGAAAGACATCCGATGACATCTTATTAAAGGGATCAATTCTGGAAACACTGCAATCAATCACCCTGCTAAACGGCCCAGCAAAAACTGGTACAGGCACATGGCATTTTTAAGATATTCTGCCACACTTCTCCTCGAATTCAGTCAATAGAAATCTTGTAGAATTCTATCCTGGGTTTTATTAACCACTAAATGACCAGACATTGGCATATCATGAACCATTTCCAGATTTCTGACCTTTACTTAGAAAGTGCTACAATCTGGATTTTTTCCTCTCATCAGTAGCAAGAGGGATAAACTTCCTCACCAGTAGCAGATACAGCAGGAGACATAAAATTCCTCATCGATTGCAGATACATCAATAAGCATAAACTTTCTCACTAGAATAATGTGTTTTACAAGGTAACAGAAATGAACATAGTCTGCCTCCTCAAGTGACAATGCCGTATTGGGCATTTTGCCTTTAGGGTTTGAGTTATTAGCTCTTCTTTACAACCCAGTAACTTCCTCTCATCGCTGTCACCTTCACTAGATACCACACACTGTGCATAGGACCTGGTGTGTTTTTAACCAATACTGGTCCACACTGTTAACTGTACACCGTGTCAAACAGTGACATATTACCACCCTTCCCAACTGGTACATTAGACGCACCCCCTTGACTCTGACACTCTCTGTTACCCATAGGTCTTCTAACAGCACACAGTGTATGCAGATCACACATGTCATCTGACGTTTGATATGTCCCTGTGGGAGATTTGTCACAACGTACTAGAAACAGCTCAATGTTTCCCACCAGGACGATCAGTATGTGTACACAAGTCATTGGCATCCTATCTACAATACCAATAGCAACAGTTGCAGTGGCATATTTGGATGTCAGGTTCAGCTTATGCAACGGAAGTGACTGATACCCGGCATTGCCTAAACACTCAACAAACACACTTCATGTACACCACTCTCACCAGTCAGCGCTGTAACTTTAGCTACACTGTGTCTTTCAATACAACAGCAGGTTTCTCTGTTTCTGGCTTATTCTCTGTTACAGATCGCACATGTCATCTGACATTTGATATGTCCCTGTGGGATTTGTTACAACGTACTGGAAACGGCTCAATGTTTCCCACCAGGACGATCCATTGCCTACGTATTGCCTGTGTATTGCCTACACACTCAATAAACCCACTTTCGTGTACATCACTTTCATCAGTTAGCGCTGTCCTTTAGCTACACTGTGTCTTTCAATGCGACAGCAGGTTTCCCTGTTTTTGGCTCATTTACATGTGACACACACTGCCTTGTGTGAGAAGAACCCGATATGTACTGATCTGTTGCTGGATTACAACTGTACGATTGTGGTGGGATACCCTGGACGAAACTTGGAGACACGTGAGTACACTTGGAGAGATAAGGCACCTGCAAGGGTAGAAAAGAATCGTCAAATAAAACTCCTAGAGAAAGTGATTAGTCGTAGATAATATGACAGAAAAATGAATAAATTGAAATTCTACCTAGATAAGGCATGAGTTTGTGAGACGAAAATAGCTGATAAAGAATGCAGCTTACATCAGGTGGGAAAATATGTGAATACCTTGCAGACGTAAGTCACATTTTATTAATAAGTACACTGTATCTGAGTAAAGTTTAATCACCATAGCCAATAACCGTAGAATTTGTTTCTACCTTAAAAAGAATTAACAGGTTTTACCAGTGAAAGGGTTTCCTATACTGATACAATACCCCTTGTATCCATAATAATGTAACGTAAGATACAATTTTGTTTGCATTAAACTATATTTTAAAAACCTTGTAATGAAATGTTACTAACAATGAACAATCCCTTTTAGCCAGGGAGCTTAACAAGATGTGAACACTGCGGGCAAAAGCACTTTTTTCCACCTATGCTCAGTGCCATAGCTTTCATTTTTTGATTGGAAGTACTTTCATGAAATACAGGATGGTGACCATCTTGGATTTCCATGAATACCTATATCTCAGCGTCTAATTTACCTAGGTGCACAATCTTATGCCCAAACATACATTTTATATTTCAACGAGTGAAATGACATCATTGAGACCACCAGGTAATTAGCTCATATTTAAACAGTGTAGCATAATTTTCATGCGAGTTTGAAGGCTACACATTTATTGAAATTACTAATAATTGCTCTCTGGCCTGGAAAAAGAATGGCAATCCTGCTTGTAGAAGCAAAAAAAAAAAAAATGTGTTTAATTCAGTACTTCATGCACATCCATATTTTGTTATGTGTGCAATGCAGTACTATACAATATGTCATGGAATGCAAGACCGTCTTCAGATATGGAACGTAATTATAAAAGTTAAATGTATTATATAATAATGAATATTGGTTAATAGTCTTATCTACTGGAAGCCCAGTTGAACATTATAATGGCTGTTATTTGTCACAGTTGTCTTGTTTATATGAACACCTGAACACAGCATGGCTTGCTTAGATGAAAACCTGAACACAGCATGTCTTGTTTACATGAACACCTGAACACAGCATGTCTTGTTTACATGAACACCTGAACACAGCATGTCTTGTTTATATGAACACCTGAACACAGCATATCTTGTTTACATGAACACCTGAACACAACATTTATTGTTTAGATGAACACATGAACACAGCATGTATTGTTTACATGACCACCTGAACACAGCATGTCTTGTTTACATGAACACAACACGTATTGTTTACATGAACAGAACACAGCATGTATTGTTTACACGAACACCTGAACACAACATGTCTTGTTTACATGAACACCTGAACACAGCATGTCTTGTTTACATGAACATGTCTTGTTTACATGAACACTACACAAGTTCCTTGCAACCTTTAAGAGGCCACAGGTCCACCCAGGAAGCCGTATCGACCTTCTTTGTTTATTGTTCAATGACAACTTAGTGGACTGGTGTCTCCCCTGCGGAGCCATGTCACTAATATTCCTGGTTCCAATCTGGTTGGAAACGAACCTGGGGTGCTGAAACACAGCATCCTGAGTTGGCAGAATGTCTCCCTTTGTCTGGTTCTTCCGGCAGAATATCTCTCGTCATACATCATTGCCTCATTGGTTGAATAAAGATCATTAATCTTGTCGGATAATGACTGTGAGGCAGCTCAGAATTCTGAAGTGCTAGTCACCGATAGCTATTAAAGCATGTGGATGTGCTGCCATACAATTGAAGGCCTGCGTAACCTTGATACTTGAGTAGCAGAGAATGGAAGTTTTCAATGGCAATAACAGGATCTAGCAGATGAATCAGGATTTTCGTATACGCTTCTTCGTGGTTACATAGCAATTAACACACACGTGTCTGCTAATTACTGTAGTGCCAGATTAATGAAGACGTGTTGGCATTTGGGCAGCAGGGTCTGATCCAGAACATCTCCCGCCGGTGGGGGTGGAGCTAAAGCCTGATTGTTTTTCTTTTTTCTTTTTTTTTTTGGGGGGGGGCGAGGGGGGAATGCCCACCTCGGTAATGGAGTTGGTTGGGGGGGTGTCCCCTCGAGAAAATTCTGAGTTTTGCGTGTTTACTGGTGGCCTCTGAGAGCACTGGAATTTCACACTACTGCATATCCACTGCATTTATTGCATTGTCTACTAATCATCTGACTGTCGTGGCGAGCGCGCAGCCATTCAGTAGTGGCGTCCCCTAACCATGCGTCCCCCCCCCCCCCTCAAAAAGTTAGAGTAGAGCCCCTGTGTCGGGCCCGGTTGGCAACTGCGGAGATGGGTATCATAGGCTTTTGTCAGGGACTTCAAAGATGTTGCATACTGTTACACTGCCGCACGTTTTATCGTCATTGGGGGCACTGCCGGTGGAGGGGGGCTCTGCCCCTCGCCCTAGATCCGCCACTGGGCAAGCAGTCAAAGAAATCCCACAAACAGTTCTACATTTCATGCTAATTTAGGAAATCTGGCATTTTTTGGAAGGTTATTTTTCCTTTGCATGCCTTGGCCTTGCTTGATTGATCGCCAAGTTGATTCTTTAATACTGCTAGTAATGTGGGTGCGCAGAAAACATCAACTCTTTTGGAGACCTATAAATTTTTCACGATATGAGGCAGCAAAAAACACCCACTGGCATATTTTTCAAATATGGTGATATTGATGGTGGGCAGGAAGTGCACAACAGCAGCACCACAATAAAGCATATTTACTTGAAAGATACTGGGAGGTTCATTCTGTCTTTTCGGCATTAATACAGTAATCAGACCGGACTGCTTTTCCCGATGTACATGTAGCTTCCCTCTGTCTGGTAGAAGGTAGGGTATGAATGATTTTCATGCCTGAATGGGGCACTTGTATCTCTCTTCTTCCACGTAGCTGCACGGTTATGTACAATCTAGAAAACTGCCTGTTAGACCCTGGACTCCAGTGTAGGATCCTGAAGAGTGACAACGAGTTCTTTTAATAGGCTGACGAATAGAGTAAATCCTCTCAACAGGCTGACGAATAGAGCAAATCCTCTCAACAGGCTGACAAATAGAGTAAATCTTCTCAACAGGCTGACAAATAGAGTACATCCTCTCAACAGGCTGACAAATAGAGTACATCCTCTCCACAGGCTGACAAATAGAGTAAATCCTCTCAACAGGCTGACAGATAGAGTAAATCCTCTCATTGATCGCAGGCTTTTAAGGGGTTTTGTGTCGAGCCCTGCGAGGACTGAGTTCTCCAGATTCAGCAATAACACTCTGTCCAGCAAGAGAATTTCAAAAGTGTCATCCAAGAACGGACCTTTCATCTCAGTAGTCACCTTCACTGCAGATAAGAATAACTTTCAGGTCTTTTGTGTAGATATGCCATATTCATTGTTTCCATGTTTGTTTTGATCTTCAGAATTATACTCCTGCGCAAATGTTTCAGACACCGTGCTTGTTCTCAGTGAGTGTCACAGGACCACCACAACCCTTCACCAATTCATTATTTTTGCTAATGTCCCTAGTCGCTTGGTAGGCTCGAGAATCTGCTCATGATTTTTGAAAGAACCCAATAATCATGATCATGAGATTTCAGTCTCCTCGAGGATATAAACATCCTTTCCAGAACCCACCACTCTCGTCCTTAGAGTCTTACCAATACAGTCATGTAGCTACTGTGGGACACATTCGACATTGAACTTCACCCGAAGTTAATCAGAAATGTTCATAGAACCACTTTCGAAGGTACGCCGATCGCTTTTAAATATATAACCATTGAATGTCTTTATTGGACAACTTTCGACAATCCACAGTTTGGAGATAGTTTTGGTGGATTATATCTTTCTGGAACAATACTTAGTATGCAACACTCGCGACAGAGTGCACATAGTATCGTCTGTGAAAGTAGGCTTTATAGGAACAGTCCAAGACCGGGAGTGTTGGACCCAGGGAAGGGTGGGATGTGAATACAATCCATCTGGCATAATTCTGACGATCAA
>JAAUYG010019184.1_pt1 | contig 10240 bp, 6 predicted proteins | sample 7278091 | NCBI WGS metagenome assembly JAAUYG01 (sample SAMN14350201, study PRJNA611818) | marine sediment metagenome | isolation source: surface marine sediment (0.6m) | place: French Polynesia: Moorea | collected 2018-08
CCCCCCCCCCCCCCCCCCCCCCCCCCCCCCCCCCCCCCCCCCCCCCCCCCCCCAAAATTTTGGCCCAATGGCAAATGGAGAAAATTTTCGAGTGCATATATCTCTTAAAAGGTGAGAGATACATATGTGGGTACTATTAGACATTAATAGGAACTCATATATGGAGAGTCCAACTGCACCATTAGATTTGACCTTGAAAGGTCAAAGTCAAGGTCACGAGATTTTAAAACCTTATATCTCGTAAAGGAGTGGAGTAGGCCATAAGTTACTATTAACCATGAATAGGAAACAATATATGGGGAGTCCAATGACATCATCACACTTGACCTTGAGTGACCTTGAAAGGTCAAAGTCAAGGTCACCAAGACTGCAAAGCCTTATATCTCGTAATGCAGCCGGATTAGGCCATATGTTACTATTAACCATCAATAGGAAACCATATATATGGCGAGTCCAATGACACTATGGTATTTGACCTTGGGTGACCTTGACACGTCAAAGTCAAGGTCATTCAGATATTGAGTGTTAGAAGAGTGATATGCTGTAAATATATTTTCTAGTTGTATTTGGCATTAATCTTGATGTCACATTGTGTAGTTTGATGGCGGGCGGGGTTTTCCGCTGTCCCAGTGGTCTTTCTTGTTGTCATTACAACTTTGACATCTAGTACATATTTTTATATTAATACGTGAGACACACCACCGTAGCATTTGGGCCTCCCATTTAATAATTATCGAAAAGGATACGGGCCAATATTCGTCATAAACATAACGTTCGAAACAGGCAGAGCGACAGCTGTGTTTGAAATTAACCCCAGCTCTTTTTCTTTCCGGCTGCCAGATATCATTCCTTGCAACCCAGGGCCCGAATGCTAACAGCGTCGTTGCGATTGATGACATTGCCATCAGAGACGGACCTTGCGGTAATACCGGGGAGAATGGGTGTCTAAACTTTGATTTCCAACGAGATAGTAAACTATGAGTAAAAAAACACACGAACCCTTAAGATAATTTTTGAACACTACGGAACGCCCCAAGCAGCACCAATATCCCCCCCCCCCCTTAATGTCCAGTTATTGCTGTAAGTAAGGGTGCGTTCTTACAGTTTATACAAACCTTAAGATATGGATCTCATGCCAGTACGTTTGTGTATTTTATTAAAAACTTAGAAATGGCTGCTAATGCGCACAGACCATCCAGTCATCTACATAACTGCCATAGGTTCATTCTCTTACCCTGGTTCGGTTCACTTTGTTACTTTACAGCAGCTGTGCGTGTTTGTGGTTTTGATAAAGTGGAGGCAATGGTCATCCACGATCAGTTTAAATACCTGTTTAAATACCGGGTTTGAGAGTAACTTGTTGGGTAATCTTGTGGCACCGGCCGCTCCTTATCATATTCTGCAGAGGAACACATGGAGAGAGGCTCGAGACATTCCTGTACGTGTTCAGATAGACCCCCACCCCCCATAGATATATACCGCAGCATTGTGTTGCCTGTGTTAGTATATGATCTAGCCTATCAGTAATGAACCCCTCGAAGTTTTCCGTCAATAGGCTACCAACCAAAACTTCCAAACTATCCAAGTTGTTTGTGTGTATTTGCAACTTATTATACAGAGAAACAAGCATTTTTTTTTTAAGTGTTCGGTGTTCGGCCTAAATTTCATGTATGCTGAACAGTGTCGGGTGGTCATGGGTCCGGTGGGACAAAAAGAGCTATTTTGGTATGACTGGCAAAAATAGTTCATGGGTCTCCTTTTTAACGAAGAAGATCGCCACAGAAGATTCGTCTGGCGCATCATTTACCATAAGATCGTTTTCACAAATCAAGTGTTACCATTGTTGGCTATTGTTGTCGACGGACACCTGATGATGGCCACATTTCATTAGAGGAGAAGTTGAAAAATAGTAAATTATTTTTACCTGAAGTTTAGAAAATAGAAATAATTTTTGTTGTATTTTAAAGACTTTTCAATTCCGTATAAACACATTGTGTTAGACTACCGTATGATTAAAACAGTCACCCTAAGCTTATTTAGTGATGTATGTAACAAATATTGCTGTAATGTATATGTTTCAAGTTTTGATCCTTATTTTCGTATCAAATGTAGTGCATATTATTATTATTATTATTATTATTATTATTATTATTATTATTATTATTATTATTATTATTATTATTAGACATAGATTCACTGTTACCTGTGGTGTTATGTTAATTGTGTTCACCAAAGACTGGCAGACATTTTTGCACGATGGGTCATTGAGAAACATCCTGTGTACATGACTGTATTCATTGCATGCTAAAAGCCTCATTTGATACAGCCACCTTTCCTGTTGCCCTTTACCAGATTTTACCAGATACTCGATCTTGGGAACTAGCACCATAAGGTACTAACCGTTTGCAGCTGATCTTAGACTTTAAGTGGTGTTTCATAGCTGTTTTTAGGTCTGTCTGTAATAGAGAACATAGTTTAGGATAGGGTCGGCGTTGGCGTAGCCTCAGACGTACGTAGTCTTGTGAACGTCATTCTGTTCCGCTTTTTAGCGATTTTAAACTTTTCTGCCTTTTACTGCATGCTTTAGTGTTATGCTTCTTCCCCTGCATCTCTCCTTGCGTTCAGAGATTACTTCAACGATGTCAACCTCAACAACGACAACGCCTGAAATAACATTTCCCTCTAACACTACCACACCTACGCCACCGACACCAACCCCAACGGTCTCTACCCCAACGGTCTCTACCCCAACGGTCCCAACCCCAACGCCCCCTATAGTGCCGACCACTTCGGGTCCAACACCAACTCCTATGCCCGGAAGTATGTATCTGACGCTCGATGGTCGATAGGGCCAAAATTATTTCCCCAATTTTATATAAAAATCATATAAAGGAACCCATATATTATTGCATATATCTCCTCTTGTACAAATCCACTTGCATACTTGTAATAGGCAGTATTACAAACCCTTGGCGGGAAAATTCCCGACGGTGTCCCAAATCAGTCGAAAATTCTCGAATATTTACCGTAAATACAGTCACCTTTTTAGAACCATATTGCGCATTGCTATATCACATCTACCTGGCGGACATAAGACATTTATAATATTTGTGTGTGTGGCACGTCAGGCATTTGTAGTGTACGGCCGCAGTATTTTACCTTTGCCTCTGCAATACATTTACAATATACAGCCTCCTAATCCAACCTCTTTGTTACCTTGATAGACATCAGGTTGCTTGTATGGTTTTCCGTCACTTCCAACCGAAGAAGCAGTAAGCTTGTAAGAAGGATGTAATCACGTTTGAAATGCTTAGCCTCTTATTACATATATCATTAAACATTATAACCAACCATATACATGTGTGGTATATATAGTGTTGTTCTTTATATAGTGTATAGTGTATATGTTCTGTTCGCATACCTTTTACATTGTGACAAACACTCAAGGCTCCAAGGCAAAAATCTGCGTCAGTTTGGCCGTTGAATTTGCATACATATAACTACATATGCAGAATCGTTATTAAAGTGACGTCACAGTTGAGAGGGAAAGGTGTCATCTGAGGATTTTTCGCACTCGTTAAGATTTCTGCCCTGAGTAATTCTGTGATCCAAAGGCCTGTCAGCCTTTATGGTGCTCCATGCTTTCAGAAACACTGAGTAGGTTCTATATATTAGGTACTCCTGAGTAAATAGCAATGAATATTGCTACGATTATGCTCCAAAACAAGTGAACGATACCAAAGAGTTTGAACATAGATGCACTCTTTGACGATACCGCCACCAGGCCTTAGAAGTTTTCTATTAGACTTCGGAATAATTCAGGCAAAATTAATACCTAGGTGAGGGCTTAGATGTTTGAATTGTCACGATTCTGCCCGCAGCCTGTCAGAAAAAAAACGATAATTACCCAAACAGGAAAGACTTTGAAACAAAGGAAAATAATACACAAATTCGTTCACTTTTTAAGGATATATTGTTATATAGTGTGGTACGTTATTGTTTTTAAATGATCTCTGTCTACAATATTTCTGGTTACAGCTGATCTTTGACGCACAGAGGCCTGGGTCAGACCACAAACGTTTGTCTACTAATTTTACAGATTGACGGGTGTTAATGTTACTATGTTGTCAGATTCAAATAAGCATACATGTGACAAAGCCTGCTGGACAATTACAAGTGTTCAACCATATTTATTCAACAATTCTTGTTTACACGGATCTTCCCCATCCCATGTTAACTTAACCAACGCTGTTCGAAACGATGGCATAGGACGGACTTTTTTAATTACCAGAAATCTGATGACATGCGCAAAACGGAAATGTCTTGAGACACCATCGCTACTATATATTTTTGCTCGTTATACTGGTTATATGTTTATTTGATTTTATGATTTTTAGGTTCATACGTTAGTAACACAATCCGTCCCTATACGCGCTATGTCGACTAGCCCGTTTATGTATCATCGCTTTTCACACACGGATTTCTTTTTAGAACTTTTGGATCCAGGCGCAAGTTCTCGAAACTTGGAAGGCATGTTCCGACATTTCATCTGGGTCTTGCTCTCTATAACACTTCTTTTTAAGTCTTAAACTTGTCACACGTATTTGCAACGCAGCATTAAAGGCTTAATTTAAGCCTCAATTCGAGCAAAAAACAATAGCCCTGAAATTTTTCGAGATCAACCTTCCATTCTCTACTGTGTCTTATTTCGTCTCTACGACTTGTGGATACTTCATTTTAAGCTATTTTAGGTCACCTTTTTTCTAACCCCTCCCCCATGCCTATTGCTAGTTTTTCTATTGCTATGTAGTATAGACGGTATGATGTTTTGTATGCTATACTATATTTATCTGGGATCCTGGCGTTGGCTTTGTATGTGGTGTTAGTCTTTGTACCCCTCTCACTCACCACATCCTGCTGACATGTCAACATGTACGTTTCCATTCTGACTGATGTATGCCGTAAGGAAATATCACAAAGACTCCTATTGTCTAAAATTGCTTAAATTATGAGTGTTGTAACTTGTGTTAAAACCGCTGTTTGTTGTGTGGTGGTAGCTTGAATAAATTAATATTTATCTCGCTGAACTATGCCAAAAGTATGCCAGATATTGTAACACATAATTACTACATATACTTATGGAACGTTTTTGCATTACTCAAAACAGCATTAACAATGGATTGACCAAACATATGTAAATTACAAACTATCAACAACTAGAAGTAAAGGCTCAAACCATTTATTTGAACTGCAGGGAGCCAAACTCAGTATTAAAAAAGATTTTGCCTTAATTTATTTGCATATTATGCGCTTGTGTAACTCATTCGTGGGAAGATCCGCCCACCTGTGCCCTCCTCACCCCGTGCCTGCCTTACCCCAGGTTCCCTGCCCTATGTCTGCGAGTTCGAGGAGTCTCTGTGTGGCATGGCCCAGCGTCTCAACGGGGACGAGGACGACTTGGATTGGACGATAGGTACCGGGCCGACCCGTACTGAGGACACGGGGCCGCAGTCGGCACGGGACGGGCTGAGTTACCTCTATATTGAGGCCAGCGACCCCGGTCAACCGGGAGATGCAGCTTAGTAAGATTTACCTGGAAAATAATAATCATAATACCATTTTCAGAGACTATTCAGGCAAGCTATTGTGGAAGGAGCTAAACCAATATTTCATTTTCTCTGTAAAATTCTACGAATAACATTATCATATTTAAAAAAAAGAGTATAGCTTAGCCACTTAGGGTAAAGGTAACTTGATGGTACCCTACATGTATCCCTAATAAAATTCGCAGCATTCCAACTTTCTTCCACATGTTCCACTTGGGTGCATAATTGATAAACCGATGTCAAAACACCCCCTTAGCTTCAAAACTGATCAATAGCTACGTTTTCTATGCACGCGGATCTTCGATGGCATTTTAAACTTACCTGGTACAAAATTGTGATGCAAATATACTGCGATGCAAATTTTTTTTCTTGCTACATATAATGAAAATTCTCTCTACTTTGATATAGCCTAGAAAGCCCGAACCTCCTGTATTCCGGTCGGGTATGCGTCTCCCTGTATTACCACATGTATGGGATTGACATCGGCCGGCTACTCGTTTTCAAAAGTAGCCAGGGTCCAAGCTTCCCGCTGATAAACATCACCGGACCGCAAGGGAACGCTTGGCTTTACGCTCAGGCAGAAACAATGCTCACGTTCGGAGACCGAGTAGGTGGCGTTTTCTGGGTGTATTTGTGTCACATATTTAGGGCTCCACATGGGTAAAACACGAAGTGCTACACAGCCAGTTTAAAACTTGTAGAAAGCCGACATGGCCTTTTATAAAAACTGTAGAAAGTGAAGTCAAGGTCTTATAAAAAGTGACATAGGGACATAGAAAAAAAAGTGACGTGTGACATAGCATATTAAATTATTTGGGCCTATGTGGAGCCCTATATTTCAACGATTTTGTCAGTATGTGTCATATACTTTGCGTATACCTGTATCACGGCTATAAACAAAACTAGGGTTCATACGAATTCGTACATATATACACTACACAAAAAAAGTTAAGGATATTTGTCAATACCTGGATTTAAATACTAAAATTATGGCCAATTGACGAACCTGCACAAAATTTATCCTTAACTTTTTTGTTGTAGTATATATAAATGCTGGGACATTCCGGGATGTACCTGGGGAGTGTACTGCTACTGTACCATGGGGAGTGTACTGCTACTAGCAACATGTGTTCGTACATACACTACACAAAAAGTTAAGGATATTAAATATCCTTAACTTTTGTGTAGTTAAGGATATTTAATATCCTTAAAGTTAAGGATATTTGATATCCTTAACTTTTTTTGTGTAGTGTATATAAATGCTGGGACATTCCGGGATGTAATATACTGTACCATGGGTAGTGTACTGCTACTAGCAACATGTGGTGCCAAACTATTACAACTATTGATGTAGTACTTAAGGAAGTAGTGGATCTGCAGAGTGCTTGTACACCTGAATAAAAAAAACTTGCATATACATGTACCTATAAGTGCTCTATATCGCTTACTGTTAGACCTGTATGTGCTGTACCTAGAATATTGTCCTAGACCAAAACACATGGACATGTAGTATAATACTACGCTATTACCTGTGGCGTAGTCATAGCCCAGTCACCTAGAGGAATTACATTACGGACAGGCTTGTATTATGTAACGCTAGGCCTGCCAGGTAGTGTGATGCTAGGCCCAGTTCAAGTTTAATAGGGAGTATTTGGCGCCACAAATTCGCAGTATGAATAATCGGTTTCATTCCGAAGCGAAACTACCTTGGTCATATGACTACCCTTTAGCCAATCATATTGCGACAAATAAAAGCTCCGCCAATCGTGAGATGCCCCGGTTTTCGCGCCTTTACTCTTCTTTCGGGTATCTTCGGAAAATTTTCCCGCCAAGGGGTTTAAAATACTCCCTATTCCTCGTTGCCAGATTGTGTTCGGCGGTGTGCGCAGTGAAGGGATCCGTGGGGATCTGGCTGTTGACGAAGTCGTTATTCGCAGTGGAGAGTGTTCAGCCATCAACACCACAGGTTTGTAACACTATGTAAAGCCTGTTTGTAGTAGTAGTAGTAGTAGTAGTAGTAGTAGTAGTAGTAGTAGTAGTAGTAGTAGTAGTAGTAGTAGTAGTTTATTTTTCAACTGTGTAAACATGCAAGTGTTGATCGGATAATTTTTGAAATGATTCAGGCAAGGCTTACAATTGTGGCGATTTACCGTACAAGAAAAGAAAACATGAGGAAATTACAGAACGTGTTTTACCAATCGAACTTATTAACTGATAACAGAAACGTTGTTAAATATATTTATGAGGAAATTACAGAACGTGTTTTACCAATCGAACTTATTAACTGATATCAGAACGTTGTTAAATATTTTTATGAGGAAATTACAGACCGTGTTTTACCAATCGAACTTATTAGCTGATAACAGAAACGTTGTTAAATATATTTATTGGAAAAAAAAAAACATTTACCATTCGTCATGCGACGCACGACCATCTGCATTCAATCAATAGGTTTACTGTTCCAAATTAAAATGTGCCACAGATAATATTTGCCCTGACTATATACGTATTTGCGAGACCTTTTACTAACACTTTAGAATTGTCAATCCCACGATTTCTTCAGTTTCCCCTCCAACTAACGGAGGTAAGTTTGGCACCGGGACTCAGTATAGGTGATCACCCTGACACTCAAGGAAGACAATGACTGGCACTCTATTGTTCTGCATATCTGTCCACGTGTATTCATTTCCCGCGCGATCCGATATTTTTGGCGGGAAAGTCTTTATTTACTCTAAAATCGGAAATATGTCGCCGGTTCACGTTGAATCACAGTGTTCGTCGCGTGTTCGTCTGGGTGATCTGTCACTTTCACCAGTTCACCGCATGCCAGAACAAAATGCCAAGTAGTATTTTGTGCTGGCCATTGGGCTATGGTCACACTGCTGTAAATAAGATGTGCTACATGCCAAAACACTGTATCTGCATGTATGATGGCTTGCTGTGAGACGGTATAGCATGAGAACTGTTGGGGACACTGGGGAAGGCTCCATTGTCAGCATATCAACACACCATGATCGTTAAATAGGAAGGCAGCAGGGGATTTGTGTAAGTTTGAACAAAATATTTCTCTGTTCAGAAGGCCTACCTCAACGTCCTCGGTCGATTTACAAACTGATTTAAGAAATTATTTGAAAATTTGGGAAACTGTTGACGTTTCCATATGGATTTTGTTCCAATGAACAGTGATAAAGGTCTTGTCAAAACGTTCCTTGCAGGACCTTGGTTTTAACTGCTGTTCGAGTCAGTTACGGGATTAGGTGTGAAAAGTAATAGGGCAGTGAGAACTTTAAAATAACATAGATGCTTCTGGTAAAATTTTCATATGTTATAATCTTGCATGAAATTAATAATGCCTTGCATGCTCCAAAACTTAAAATATACCTAAAATATTTGTATAAATTAATTATTTTATGACTGGGCTCCTAGCGCACTTTCATTGTAGCCAGTACATGTATACTTTGGGCTTGTGGTTGTGGATTTTGTTTTTGAATATCATATCAAACATATTAAACATATATTCTCTATCTGTATATGTGGTGATGGCTGTACAGCTGGATTTTTCACATGCTGCTGTGATGGGCACTGGTGTTCTTATGCACAATGAACCAAAAGTCGCCATGGACCAACATTTTGAAATATATTTCAGCAACATGGAAAGTATCAAGGCTTAGTGCATATAACCCGACAAATGCAAATTAAAACGTCCTGGAAAAAATACAAAAAACAATCGACCAAAAAAAGGTGGTTAACCATACAGCAAAAAAAAATCAATACTTTGTCTTCATTAACTTAACGCTTCTTCATATTTTCTTTCCGTTCACCCTAACTGTGTATATTATACGCCTGATAATCCATTTTTAACACCACATGTGTCAATGCCATTTGGGCCGCTTCCAGATGTCCTAGTTGGTTGTGATTTTACCAGTGTCCTGTGTACTACATTGTTCAACCGACTGGAAGACCCGGGAAGTTGGGTTTGGAGTACGGGGAACACAACGACACCCAACACTGGCCCCCCGTTTGGACAGGGGGGTAGTGGGGGTTATGTGTACGTGGAGGCCACCGGCCGGGCGATCGGAGACCAAGCCCGGTGAGTAAAATTCTCCACATTGTACAGTGGTCCCTCTGTTTTAAGACCGAGCAATCGGGAAAGCAGAAAATATTACTGAAGATACAGTCTTGTTAGTTCTGCTTTGTGCTACTGCACAGCAGAGCTACTGTCATCACGTGGGCGTCCGTCTGTCGTCCGTCCGTAGACATCGTTTTCTCAGATACCACTGAATGAATTAACACCAAATTTTGATGACAGGTACCTATCCATCATATCTCCAGACTATTTTTTTTGTTTTTCAAAATTTAAAATTTTTGATTTTTTATGAATTTTTTTTTGATTTTCGTTAACATGGGACCATATGGGAGAAAAAAATTCAAACGACATCTCCTCTGAAAGTACATCACATTCACTCCCAAAAAATCATGCATACTTCTAGGAAGGGTCTCTACCAAATTTGCTGAAAGAATTGTGAAATTTCAAAGTTTGGATTTTTGTTTTTTAGTTTTCGTTAACATGGGACCATATGGGAGGTAAATGTTTCAAATGACATCTCCTCTTAAACAACACACCAGATTTGCTC
>JAAUYG010046783.1_pt1 | contig 10238 bp, 6 predicted proteins | sample 7278091 | NCBI WGS metagenome assembly JAAUYG01 (sample SAMN14350201, study PRJNA611818) | marine sediment metagenome | isolation source: surface marine sediment (0.6m) | place: French Polynesia: Moorea | collected 2018-08
CTCTGTGTACAGAATGTCTCATCAGAAATTATGTTTCCAGAGTCCAAAAACATTCACTCCCAAATGATCAAAAGAGATGTTCATTTTCAAATTTGGAATCACACATAACCGTGGTGTGGGTACTGGTCGGGGGTGTCAAATTATTGCCATTTTCGGCTGTGTATTGGTCTGTAACTAAACTATATTGAGCAGATGTCCGCCGACATTTAACATCGCACTGTTCGAATTCTGGCAACCTTTGATCTTGCTCCTAGCGCCGCTGCAGCTAATCCCCCTACAACAACCCGTTCACACTGCATTTCATCCGGCGTAAAGTTAAATCCGGATCACTAATCCACTTCTTCCAACCAGAGTAACTAAATCGGCGCAACTCCAGATATGCCGTAGGATCGATGTGTTCACACCAAAAGTTCATCCAGAACTTTGATAAAAACCAAATCTTCACTTCTGATGTCTAATTTCCTGGCTGACTTCAGGAAATGGTGTCTGCTGGGTAGCAATGTTGTAATAAATTGCTGGTGAAACAAATTGGTCTGCTCCCACTGTGAGCCTTGAGGTCTGGATCTCACAGGAGTTGGGAGGAGGTGCCAGAGGCTAGAGGGACAGCAAATGTGATATCAGGCTCCAGCCAACTATCAATTCGGCTCCAGCCAACTATCAATTCACATAAAGCTAGCATTCCATACACACGGAATACGTGCAGGATGTGGCAAAGGCATGCGGCATCTGGCAACTTATATGTGTATTTTATTACATTCCATACATGCGTAAAAACGTACGTTTACGTTCTGCTACCAAGGCTTCTCTTTGTAACTTCATTCGAGATTCTTAATGTAACAAATTCTTATAAATAGGATTAATTATTAAATGAGACATGTATCGCAGTACGACTTATGACAAGGAAATGATATAAGGTAGAATGGTGCTAATATATATTTCTGTAAAATTGTACGCTACTGCGTCATTTATTTCTACCCTTTCTATATCATGTATATATGTTTTATTTTGTGGCATCAGTTAATCTTTGCTTTGGGAAATATGGTATATACTATATATATATACCAGTAAGATTCGGGAATACCTCTCCTGGAACCCTGTCTTTTCCTTGGAAGTCATGTCATAGTTAGGAATCTCCCAGTGCGCAACCCATGTGGGTATACGGAATCAATCGCTACATGCAGAGATTTCTTTTACAGATGCCGTTGACACATTCCGGACCCGCACCGTTGCCGTACATATGGAATGGGTCACTGTATTTGAAGCCATTTCGATTTTTCACGCACATCAGATGGCGGATGCCGTTTCCGCATTACACGTGTATGCTGTATGGAATGCTAGTTTAACAGTTCACTGAGAGTTAGCTGGTAGCACGATACATGCGATATGCCATACATGTATGTATCATCTACAGGTGTGTTTTGTCCTGATCCACAAACATGACAAAAGTAATACGTGGATGGAACTAAGTGGATGGAACTCACCCGAAAGCTGCCATATTCAAAATATTCCCGAATGGTCTTAATTTTGGGTAAGAACCTCAAGAATGTACATGTAATTCCTAAATTTGAAAAAACACATCATGAGGATGAGGAGTACCGAAATTCATTGTCACTTAGATTATGTTCAGTCTTTTGCACATACTGTATGTATAGTACAACATGTACTACCGGTACAAGTGCAGTACCCAGATCATGCATGCTTCATGCTAGCATCATCAGACAGCACTGATGTCAATGTACAGGTACAGTGGGAATGTGGTGGATCATTTATTACAGGATGTTTGATACAGTAAAATCAGCTGGAACCCACACTTTAAGTTTTACAAAGATACGCAGTAAGTTTATAACACAGATTGAAAGAAGCATAATCACAATGGCCCAGTGAACATGGTGAAGAAGCATAACAACAACAGAATTCAATAGGCCTGCCGTGGGACCCACACTTTTACAAAGCTAAATTGGTTTCCAACACAGAATCATAACAACAATTGGCCCGGCAGCTTTGGTGCTACTGTATTATACACTTTCCACACTGGGGATTTTATTCAAATTGAATTCGAATCAGATCAGAATTGGCATGTTCACACGTTTTTAACGCGAATCCAACGCGAATTCAATTCGAATCGTGATCCTGCTCCTGAGTTGGATTTTATCCGAATCAGCCCCGGATTCCCTAGTGTGGAAACTGGAAAGGTTTATTCGAATCGACGCGGGTTGGATGACATTTTCACACATGCGCATGAATTCGACCTTTTGGAAATAAACATGCTCTGCATTTTGGTTGTAACCGTTACGCCCTACAATCCATACTGGTCACGCCTGTCCGTGAAAAATGTGGTCTTCTAAATAGTCGAAGTGCTCATACAGCTATGGGGTAGTAGAAAAGTAGAGAATCTGTTTAATTCCATGCATCGAAACAAGGATATACAAAAATATGCAAATTGCCATTACCCTTTTGTTATACTGATGTTCACGACCAGGGGTTCACAAACTCTTCGTTGTTTTTCCAATGAACAATATTACAATTACTGCGTAATAAGCAAATACATCTGTAGATATATCTGTTGCAGTAGTCGTATTGTTTCCCGCAATATTTTCATTTCATTCCCAAGACCACAATGCATTGCAATGTTGACAAGCAGAATGTTGGCAGCAGCCAGGAACCGAATCGAGACATGTAGTGTGGAAAGGGCAACACGAATTCAGCCCGGCTTTTCGAATCAATTCGAATGATCAAACACAAATCTCTAATGTGGAAGCTGTATTACAGTATTATAAATTTAAGTTAAATTGTTACCATATAATTTGTTAAACTTTATTTTTAAAAATGCAGCTCCTGTACATTAATATCAGCATGGAGTATCATGGTACTGGATCACTAAATCCTGTAAATACACATTTTTGTTACATGTGTAAACTTTAAGCACATCTGCCCAGAAAAAAATGTCGACACTGGATTGTAAAATGTGTTATTTTTACGGAACTGTATTTTACATGATGATTACCTCATTCTGGCAATCAAGCATGCACCAAATCCTTTGCGGTCAGGAGTTCCCCTTGACCCCAATCAGGGAGATCCATTGGGCGAGTGCTTGAGGCATTGCACTCTAATGCACAAGATCATGGTTTCAAGCCCTACCCTATGCTTAAAACTTTTTGGAACCTCCAGTAATCATGGTCCTTGGACTAATATTAAAATACCCAAAATGTCCTCCAGCTCACTCAGCCATAAATGAATACCATGTGCAATAGACAGTGGAGGCTGTTGTACAATATTTCCGATTTGTAGCATGAATCTGGGTGAAAACTCCCTGGGAAGCAAGTGGTCGACTGAATAGGTCTGCTTGGGTTTCGACATCATGAACATGAATGCATGTACTACCTAGTACTAGTATGTGTTTGGAACTGGTTGCCACAGAAACTGAAGCTACAGGAAGAGCAGCCTGGGAGAAGATAACATGCGATGGCCAAGCCTAGATGTGAATTACTACTAGTAGTATAATTTATGATTATTATAGAAACAAAATTGTCTATACCAGTACATGTATATACCAAATTGGTTAGAATTGGAAATTCAAAAGGGCAGTGGTCACAAGATTAGTCTGTGGTGGCAGAAACAGACACAGTCAAGCCCATGGTATCCCCCAAGGGCCAAACAAACATGATAAAACTTACGTTACTAGTACCACTGATTACATGTATGTGTCATGCAAATGCCACTGGCAGGTGTAGCAAATTAGTACCAGGAAAACAATCAATTCTACATATTACCACAGTGACTTTGGTCACTGGCTCTTCTCATGATATCATATCATGATCATGCATCACAGTCAAGCATATGCAGCATTCTCAGCATTATAACGTATAACATGCATAAGCTTCATCATCCTGTAACAGTGCAAACCAAACTGAAATCGCAAAAGCATAAATACTGACTCCCATGGAGCGCTGACTAGGAAGCATTCTGGTACATGTGTAACTGGCGGTGCATTGATTCATCAGTAGATAATGAAGAAGACAAGGGCTCAAAGCTACTTGACTTTGACTTCATGCTCAACAAAGATCTCTTTGTCCTAAGACCACCCAGGCACCCACATACATAAACTACATGAAACACAAGGTGGCAAGTGACCTGCATGGTGTTTATCATGTTTATGGCACTCAGCATGCTCAATGCTGCCACTATCATGTACTATTTTTTGTACATGTTTTACAACATTTTAGACAATATTCGGCTTGTATCATCATCATGTGTATACAGTAGTCCCTCCATTTTATAAGACCACCCACGGGGCCAAGAAAATGTGGTCTTACTTTGCAGATGGTTTTAAAATAAGGTCATTTAACACACAGAGTGGTATGTTGGGACCAAATCAAGTGGTCTTATAATCAAGGGTGGTCTTAAAATAAAGGGCGGTTGTAAAATAGAGGGACCACTGTACTGGTAAGTACAGGTACATAACATGTACATGCGTGAGTTTCATGACTGCAACATACAGTCTATAAAGTCACAAATGTGTAGAATGCACATGTATATGACTCTGTGATGTGATATTAGATGAAATGTGGTATTGACTATGTGGATATAAATGCATTTAAAATGTTAACCAGGTATTGATGATATAAATCACACATATAACATCATTTACTCAATACTGGGGTACATGTTACATGCAACCTAATTAACAATTTGAAAAATAAGTGGTACACATCTTCTCTGATTACAAAATTATATATAATACATGTCAGGGCAAGAACATATAACACTGCCCGAATGCCCAGGGCAGGTTAATTTTGACTGTGGGCATGTAGATTTTTGCTGTACAGGTCCGGCGGGCATGTACTTTCTTCTGTCTTTCAGTATTAAAAATTTCACTAACCACACACACAAGTCTGCATATTGCCGGGAAATCGAAACATTTCGGCATGTAACTTTTGTAACGGGGCAGGCATTTTTTTAGGGCACCCATCCATTGGACAGGTATGTTGCAAATTATGTTCTTGCCCTGCAAGCGAGGTAGTACCTACCGGTAGTACACATATTCCCAAGTTTGTGTAAACTTTAGCTAGTTACTAGTGACTTAAATCACAACTTTGACTTATCGTTAAGTATTTTTCCAACTACAGCCCAGTTTGCCCAGATACAAAGGTTTTAACTAGATAATCTTGGCCACAGCAGAATTTATGTCCTTGACTTCTTGTTTCTTTGGGGAAAGCTTGCGAAAAAATCCCAAGTCTAGAAAGACGAGAACTTAGGCTTACACCTTGACAACAATGGTCTATTCCATATTTAACAGCAGTTTTGGATGGACGGAAACTGGAGCCCAAACTGCTATACTACGCTTCAGAGCTCTGGAAGTTAGCTTTCAATAATTGGCTATTGCATTTATTTCAAGATTTACAATGTAATATTTTTTTGTTGTTGTTTTGTTTTCCACAGGGATGATAATAGATAGCTCTGTGAAGGATGTTCATAGTAACAGTTTATAAGATTGAATACAGAACAAGTATACATGTATCAAAATTATGGTAATAAGGCTGCTTTCACCTTCAACAGAAGTATTCTTATAAAAGATGGTTAATGATAAATAACATGCCATACAAGAACAACCAACCTCTTGATTCCTGTGAAAAGCAGTGGTTTCTGTACTTTTCAGGCTTGCATGTTTCTCTGGAGTGAAACGATTATCTGTCAGGCTTTGGCTACCATCTCCTGATTCCACTGTCATCCTTCTAATTCCTGTATGGCTTCCAGGTATCCCTGTAGGATCGTCAACCAATGGCTTGGGTTCACACGACGAGTGTGGTCGAACTTGAGTTTGGTCCCCTTGGCATGTTGTGTTCGTCGTCATGGACACAGACGCACGTTGATATGTGGAATGTATTATACTGTCAGCGTCCTGCGAGTCCTCTCCAATACTAGGCAGCTCCTGTTTGATATGTTTCGCTATGCTGGTTACATCTGCAGTTTCTGAAGCTTTGGTCACGGATTTCGCATCATCTTCATCTGGTTTCAATCCTGGATTGTAAGGAAACGGAAAAGGCACGCCAGGAAAGTTCACTCCCTGCGAGCTGGCAAGCTGTTGATAAAATGCCAGCCCGGGTAACTGCATGCCTGGCATAAACATTGGCATAGGCAGCCCCGTGTTAGGTGCGATGGCCAAAAGTCCTCCCTGAGCAGGCGCTGCAGCGGACGATACCACAGCAGTGGATTTGGCGACATCGGATCCCTGGAGCCTCTTAGAAGCAGGAGTGGATGTGTCAATGTTGAGGGGCTGTGTGCTGCTGTTACTGGCGCCACTGTCCGTCATGCTGCTCATGGATAGAGTTCTCTTTCGGTCTGGATTGGGCAGGGATGCCTGACTACCAGAGCTCCCGGCGCCTTCAGGATTCTTTGAGGAATGTGAAGCCTGGGATGATGCAGACAGCTTAGCGGAGTCTACCAGAGGACGCAGATGAAAATGTCGGTTCTGCATTGGCACGCCTTCCCCATGGTATATCTGCCACTGCCGCTGAAGGTAGCTGTAGCAGGCTCGACATGTTAAAACGCGACCTTCCGGGTCTAACACACGAGCTCCTGCAGGACGTTTCAGCTGGGAAACAAATGGAAAAAACATACTGTGCTTGCTGCCTTCACTGGGAGGTACCGTATAGAGCAAGCGCATCGAACTGCGATGGTAAACCTGACCACACAAATAGCATGTCTCATCAATCACCGAAACGCCACTCTCTGATGATGGAGACATGTTCTTCACATCTGCACGAGCCGCTTTTGATACATATTCTTCCTTAGCTTGGTTTCTGTCAGCCAAACCATATATAGCTAGCTCCTGTATTGGCTGATCACCAATCTGGTAAACTCGCTCTTCTTCTACTACATGGTTAGATTCATAAACCCGCCACTGCTGACACAAAACCTTGCGACACATGCAGCAAACTCGTGTCAGGCCATTCTTGTTTATCGCCATTGCGCCTTCCGGTTGCTTCAGCTTATACAGAACTGGGAAAAATGGCTCATCTTCAATACACTTTTTCGCATAGATATACCTTCCTGCTGAACTTGGATACTCCATGCTGCATATGTAACAGACGATTGTCGTTCGCCCTGAAGTTGATTGCTTATTTCGTGCTTCTCGTCCTTTTGTGGATTCTTTCTCTGTAGAGGTTGCTTTTTGTTTCTCAATGGACGGAATGACTTGTGGAGTGGAAGGGGTACTTTTACTGCCATTGACGGTAAGATCGAGGGCTCCACTGCTGTCCAGGATATGAACCTGAGGTTGGGGTGGTGGACCTGGTGGTGGTGGTGGTGGTGGATTTAGTCTGACTGGTGGTAAATCTGGTTTCTTACTTTCCTGCCTCCTCGACACAGGCTTTTCTGGACTAGCGACAGAACTGCTTGGTGCAGGGTAACCACCAAAGTTGTAAGGGCTAATGCCACTTGATTTTTGTGGCAGATCATTATCCCCACCATGATTTTCCAACCACATCATCTGAGCCACATATTCTCCCTGCATTCGCATCTCTGCCCCTGTGAAGGCGCCATCATCATTCCTTTTCAGCCAGTAGAGACGTTTTACCAGTGGAGTCTTGCTCCTTTCGTATGAATCCCACTGCTGGTTAAGGAATGCATAGCACACTCCACAAGAATCAACAAATCCATCGGCTCCTGGTCGTCTCGAACCTTTAGGTGGATCATGGTTTTCCAGAAATGGGAAGAATGACCCATGCTCTCTCTGACGAATATGTATTGTGTAGACAGCGCCACGGCTTCCACATACAAAGCAAATCACCTTGGGAAGCATGGTGATCAGTTTATGAAGGTCTTTATCTTCAAGCCATAAAGTATAACTTGAAAGACTTAACCAACTTCAAAGCATGACAATCTGTAAATGTAAATTCCCGTCTTTATAAATCTGAAATTAGAGAATACTATATTAAGTTACTACATATATCCGTCGATTGTTCAATGCATCACTACTGCATTAAGACCTGGATATAGGTTATTAATCTAACTGTAGAGTATTGTCCCAGACAGTGGTGAACAGTGTCACCAGGTCACCACTGGCACTGCCACTGAGTGACATGACTGAAGTCAGAGGAAACTTTTAATACGCGTCTTCCATGTCTTCAGTAAAGATCAAAGAACTTTAGTAATTTACTAAACAGTCAACTGCGGCAGTGTGTTGCCACAGCAGCCACGCATACGTGTAGCACAAACACACAGTTGTTTACACTCACACCACTGGGCTCTGTCAGAGTGTAAATGTGTATGGTGTGCACTGCTGCAACTTTTCAGACTGTCCCGAAAATAGATAAGGATATTCCCAGACTTACTGCGCCCTTTAAACCATAGCGATAAAATTAACATTACTAGTTCTGATGACTTGTGTCTTAAAGAATGAATGGACATTGTATAATGTTTACAGCTTACCGAAAATAATCAAATTTCAAAGAAAATTCACAGAGACAAGGAGAAAATCCCTCCACTTTTCGCCATCTTCGAACAGATGTCAACCTATCCCATAATTCCCAGGGGCTGATGGAATGCCATTGTGAGAAAATGTCTATAGTTGCTCACGTTGTTGCACTTCCCTTCTAATTTCTTCCCTTTTCCCTGTAATTCCTCCATTCCTTCTGTTTTCTTGTTTATTTTATTTTTTTCTTAAGTTATCTTTTACAGTGTGTTTCTCCCTTTTCCGTTCTTGCTATTCGTATTTCTTCTTTTCTCCCATTATTTGTTAGTAGAACTAGATAATACATTTATTTTAAACTGAATCAATGGGGAATGACTTTGCAAGCAAGGTACAGGCTGGGTCCCGGGCTGAGTCCACCCACTATAGCTATAAGTGGTGCCGTGTCAAAGTCTTGATCCCGCTCATGTCTCATCACACCTTGACAAACTCGAGCCCTACAAGGCACAGGGACCAGATGAATTACATCCGCGTGTTCTCAAAACTGAGTAACACTATCGACAAACCACTTTGCCTAATTTACAATAGGTCCCTGGAAGAAAGTGTTGTGCCTAAAGATTGGAGACGCACCGAAGTGATCCCAGTACATAAAAAGGGACCCATAAACCTGCCGTGCAACTACAGACCAATAAGCCTTACCAGTATCGCCTGCAAAATTATGGAATCCATCATACGAGAATATCTAATGAAGCATATGATTGACAACGACCTGTTTGCCGAGCAACAACACGGATTTCTCCCTGGACGCTCATGTGTCACCCAATTATTAGATGTCTTGGATGACTGGTTTCTCAATTTCGACAACAACGTACCAGTTGATGAAATTTACTTGGATATGGTGAAAGCGTTCGACACTGTCCCCCACCGAAGATTATTCACGCAGCTCCACTCCTACGGAATAACAGAGAAGATCCACTCCTGGATAAGGGCCTTCCTCACGGACAGGGAGCAGAGGACACGTATCAATGGGTCCTTCTCGAACTGGACAAAAGTGCTAAGTGGGATACCCCAAGGCTCGGTCCTGGGACCGATCCTCTTCCTGTTATACATAAACTGCCTTCCTGACAGCATCAAAACCAAAATCAGACTATTTGCTGATGACAGCAAAATTTGGAATGCCATAAGAACAACGGCTGACTGTGAACAACTACAGTCAGATTTGACTTCATTGGAGAACTGGTCATCAACATGGCAACTGAAATTCAATCAAAGCAAATGCAAAGTGCTCCACATAGGGAGGACACCTAGCCAGCATCAATACCACATGCATGACTCAAATGGCATTAGACAACCACTGGAGAAATCTACCGCAGAGAAAGATTTAGGTGTGTGGGTCGAGGACCAACTAACCTTCACCACCCATACAGCAAAATCCGCAGCCAAAGCAAATTGTCTTCTCGGTCTGATTCGCAGAACCTTTAAGCACTTAGATAAAGAAAACCTCACTCTCCTTACAAGGCAATAGTATGACCTCATATCGAGTATGCCAATTCGGTTTGGTGGCCACTAACCAAGGGACTTCGAAACGAAAAGATCGAACACTCGAAAAGGTCCAACACCGTGCAACAAAGATGGTCCCCGAATTGAAAGATGGTCCCCGAATTGAAAGTATGAGGAACGACTTCACCAACTGAAACTCCCAACAATAGCATTCAGGCACTTACGCGGAGATATGATCAATATTTACAAATATGCCAAACAAATTCACCTTGGAGGTACTCTTGTATGGAAGCAACAAACACAACAAAAACGATCGAGGACAAAGGTC
>JAAUYG010087774.1_pt1 | contig 10238 bp, 9 predicted proteins | sample 7278091 | NCBI WGS metagenome assembly JAAUYG01 (sample SAMN14350201, study PRJNA611818) | marine sediment metagenome | isolation source: surface marine sediment (0.6m) | place: French Polynesia: Moorea | collected 2018-08
GCTGTGGGGTTGAGTATTCAGTGTACACAGGTTACTTTTGACACTTAAGTGGTTAAGGTCATTCTGGGGTCATTCGGTGTAATTCAGATTTTCAAAAACTTTTGTGTCGCGAAAACGGTAGGTTTTAGAGTGAAAGATACATCTAGATCTCTGTTATCCAGTTTATGTGGTCATTGTCTTCCATCTTGTCAAGCAGAGTGCCAAGCCCCTGGGCTTGTTGTTTTCTATCTCTGCTGTTTGCAGACGACTGTATGTATGAAGTGGATCAACTCTACCAGAACAACGAGCTGGACTGTGATTGCCCTATTCTATGCAGGTGAGCACTGTAATATTGTAGTATCACTGAATCACCGAGTCGCTGGCCTTGGCTCTGGTGCGGCAAAGTCGCATTATTACAAGTACATCATAACATGTAGTGGTACGTTCAAACTACTACTTAATGCAGTCTTTCTACTACACACTTAAAGTGGGCTGTGGTTGTGGTGTATTTACGAATCGGACACTTCATGCACTGGCATGTCTTGTGTGGCCAACAGATGAGTTTTGTTTGTAATTGTTTAGTGTTAACCTTATCATTAAATGTAGGGGTTGTGGACCTGCTGGAGAAGCAGTAATATTAATCAACTCGTCATGCAGCAGTAGCAGCACCACTAGCACACGTTATTAATATTCAAATCATTTGGTGTTATGTTTCATTAGTCGAACAATCTATACTAGACAAAAGCATATGACTCTGTTTGTACATGTTTGTTTGTATTGCAGCGAAACATCATACATGTTCACAGTATCACGCGCGGCTTGGCCATCGAAGGCTAAGCGGGTATGTGGGATTCATTCCAACACAGCTTGGTTGAAACACTTTGTGTAGAAGTGAACAGTAAAGGAAATATATCAAATCCTACTACAGCTGCTCTTGTCGCTACTAAAGTACTACTACTACTACTACTACTACTACTACTACTACTACTACTACTACTACTACTACTACTACTACTACTACTACGACTACTAATACGACTACTAATACGACGACTACTACTACCACTGCTACTGGTACTACTAACGTACCAGAAGCAGCGCTAGTAGTAGTCGTACTAAAAACTAAAACATTTTGTTTCTTAAGGCTCGTCTCCTAGATGACATGGAACGTAAATTTCCTCACCTCTTCACAGAAGCCAACGACAGAGATGATTTCGAGAGTGACTTCCTCAAAGTGTCCGTCTTCTACGAGGATCTTAACTACCAATCAATAGAAGAGAAACCAGCATACGATGTGAGAATACCCGAGTAATTAAAGGTTCAAAACACCTAGCGGCATTGATGCCTGTACGAACATGGCCAAGCACCTAGAAAGGATACATGGCCCTATTGGGCAAGCATATACAAACGATTATTTGTCATAATTATTTAATTGAGTCAGCACTAGCCACACCAGATTATGGTATGTAGTTTATATTTAATTTAATATTCTGTATAACGCAAAGCGTCTTTGCTCGCATATAAAGTCCAACTGCCTGAAAATAAAAACAACAAAATTTTCACAATTTAATTCAGCCATTTATAGTCATGCTGATATACTACGTTTAATATTGAATTAACGTGCTTGAAGCAAAATTCTCAGCTGACAAATACGTAACATAAATTATACTCTGTGCTTTCCACAATATCAGCATGATGTAAACCTGTGGACATTCTACAATATGGGGCACGTGAACTGACCATGTATTTTGGCAAGGCTTCTGCCCGCTTGCTCCTCGTGGAATTAGTTCTCTTTGTATTGCAATTTTCCACCTGATATCTGCAAATTATCCATGGTTTGAAACAGTATTTCCAATATTTTCAAAACATAATCCCTAGGATTATGCATTTGTGAAAAGCTGCCGCAATGCGTATGTGCGTGCTAGACTAAAGCGCAGTTGCCAAATATGTGAAATAAACATAAATAAACATAAATCAAGTCACGCAAGCATGTTGATAAAACAGAATCAGATCAAAATAACATTTATACATGTCAATCGCGTGCTCCATAAGCAAGACTCTAACTGGGTGCAGATGATCAAAGAAATTGTTAAGATCCTAGCTTTGTTCCACGTGACAGGGCGTTCAAGTTGAAAAGTAACGTACATGTACCAGTGTTATTTTTAAACCTTATAAAATTTCGTAGATAACGTTAAATATTTTGCTCTTAATTATGATATCTTTGCAGGCGGGAAAATTTATTTGTGATATCGGTGGTTTGCTGGGACTGTGGATAGGGTTTTCCTTTCTCACCGTATTCGAGTTTGTGGAACTACTTTTTGATGTGGTCCTGGCCGCTGTGTTCAAGGCAGGGAGGGCTGCAAGCAATAACAAAGTCCAGAACTTTGCTCGTAAAATGTCTAGAGCTCAAGCAACAATTCCGTCCTACTGGAGGCAACAACGCTGCGTCTTGGGTAGATTTGATCCGGACTACAGAGAATGTTTTTCGGCGGAGACACCTAGCGGCGTCGAACTCAAATTCCACACTCCCTCGCCGGAACTACTTTATGATAATGAGAAGGACGACATCAGCGTCCTGGGCCTTGAGAACAGAAAGACTGCAAGGAAAACATAATCGCGATTTAAGGCATAATTATTTTGTATGCAAACAGTCAAACACACTATAGTGGCCTGAGCAGAGGAATCGAGCGTGCGTAGATCAAACTTTACACTGCAGTCGTAACCTACTGTACACATTATGTAAAATGGGACCAGAACCACTACATGTATGCATTTCTTCGTCACGGTGATGGAATAGGAAAAGCTTTCTATATGCGCAATCTGGAAGATTATTACAGTTCCTTCTGTGCAGACCTTGCTGCTTATGAGATTCAAGGCAACCCGAAATTTAATAAAGTTATATGGATATCTATGTTTCAGCCGCTAGAGTTGTCACGCAAAGTTCCGTTTAATTTAACTCAAATTTCGTATTGTATGGAGGTATAAAGACTAATCAAATACTAACTTAGCGATTGAGTTTTTAACATGTCTTGGCAATATCTCGCCCTTCATTTTACCAATATGACACCACATGTACGAAAAAGCACTGGTGCAAGTTGGTACTGTTGAAAGGTCATACATGCGCAATTCATTTCAACGGTTAATCATAGAGCGAAACAATGAAAATTTGGAGTTTGAGAGCGAAGTTCAGCGAACCAGTATGTTATCATTGATTTGGTTGTCCGCATGTGAGATTTTGCAGTGCCTCCCTGAAGGTTTCACTTGTCATTGACCAAATTGGACAGCACACTTACGACCAATGTGGATGCATGTGTGCTTATAACACAAAAATTAGAATATCTTGTCAATGAGTAAGCGTGAAAGAAAGGAGATTAAATATTGAGAACCTTGGAGCTTTGGGTGTGGGTGGGTGGGTGGGTGAATCAGGCTTATAGTCGGCTGTGGGTATAACATAGTTTGATGATGTTTTACCACTTGTTGTGCGAGCGTATCAGATATGGCACTTTGCTAGATATTCCCCAATAAACATTTTTATTTGCAGTTCCCCATACCTCAATACCGTAAGTTAAATAGGGATATATCGGTGTGTAACATAAGGTTTTGGCATCTTCTGTATATGCATAATTCCATATCCTTCTGATGACGTGGACAGAGCTAGGTATTTTACTTTTGATATTGTCGAAGTGTTGATCTCCTTTTAGATATTGGTTTGCAATGGTATTAAGAAACTTGATGCTTACGTGATGCTTACATGATGCTTACGTTCTCTAGAGTTACGCCATCAATTAGCAAGTTATAGAGCCGTAATTCATCAGATTTCTTAGTACGACTCAATAGGATATACCGCGTTCATCGCTAGTTTATTTGCATCATACCAATCACATAACAAAAGCATGATCATAGTTTAGATACATGTAAATGGATAGACCTTTTATTTTTTTATGCGGCTTCAGTAATGTGCTCTCATCAGCACATAATATTGCAAGTGTATATTTCAGACAAGTAGGCATGTCATTGATATAAATTAGGAAGGACAGAGGATCAAGTTCAGAACCTTGTGGTACACTACATGTTATATCCATGAAACCAGATGATATTCCATTTGAAAATGGTGAAATGTTTGCGTTCATTCGGGTAATTTCTGAATCAGTCTAAGGATAAACCTAATTTATGTATCAAAACATTATGATCGATTATAATTATATCAAATGCCTTAGACAAGCCAAGGAATACACCAAAAGTATAGCCATTATCTTCAAAGCCTTTGGCTATACCTGAAGCAAATTTATTTATATCTTGACTGATTGAGCGTACTTTTCTATAACTATACTGGCGTTTATATAAAAAAGTTATAAAAGTTATTTCAGTTCATATAGCCATAGAAACGCTTATAAATAACTTTTTCTAGGATTTTTTATAAAGATGGCGAGATGGAGATGGTAAGTAATTTGAATACAAAATTTGCTCATTAGCTTTGAATCTAAGGCACTTGGGAAGAAAAGCTTATTGCTTACAAGTATACCCTGTATAAATATGTTCTTAAATAAATAAATATCGGGGAAAATTTCTTCACGACAAAGTGGAACAAGACCAGAAGAGATGGACTTATTTATGGCTAAACACAACAGCGCCGATGTTTCATTGGCAACTTGTTTCAAGAAGTGTCTGCTTAGTACATCAATTCCAAAACTTTTTTGGACTTAGTAGAATTTATCAAATGCAAGACTTTTTGCATTCAGTAGAGGATAGGTAGATGGATGCAGTGGTAGACAGTAGCTTAAGGTATTTAGTATACATGTAAAAGTTACAATTTCCATCTGGAACTGTTGCCACCAAATGTTTTCCAATACCAGTGATATATTCATTAAATCCTTTTGATATTGTTGATCAGAAACATGATGGCCATTAACACTAAATGCGGCCGAAACAATGTGACTGTTGGGGCAAGATCATACTCGTAGTTTCAATCTATGAAACCCGTAGCTGAATGATTATCCGGTCTAAGTAAATGAATATTCTGGCCAGACCCAATGATAACAGATTTGATTTCGTCCACAGATGATTTTAACAGTACACTGATACTGTTCCATGAGGATCCAATATTTGTACCCGGTTTTGTGCGTTCTTGGCCTACATGTATAAGTGTGTCTTGTTCTACTCACTCTGTGAATATTGACTCAAATTCACCCACCTTGAATACATTGTATATTCAGATCTTCACGAATTATATACTGTACACTTCAATTAATACAGACTTCCCCACCCCTGGTGTTTTCCCTGTTATGTCTTTTCTTACCAGACTGTATCCGGACAATTCTATAGAAATCGCAGTTACATGGGTTACGATGGTTACTGTTAAGCCATGTTTCGCATAATATAAAAAAAATCAGGCTTCCGTTTACATTCTCCGAGTTCTGCCAGACCCAATTTTAAACTATCACATTCAGCAGAATACTTCTGATGTTAAGATGAATCAATGTGTAGTCTCATACCAAGATCTAGGGTATACTAGTATAATTGATTTTCTCTTCTTAACAAAAGTATAGCAAGCACGCTACTGGATTAACTCACATCGTTAGATCACTGAAGACTCTATCAGTAATATTAAATCACGGAAGATCAGTCATATAAGAAACATATACACGATCATTCTATACACACTTAAGTCAGGATAAGATATTTAAAACGTATGTACATATATTAATCAATGTGTTCGAATAATACTATTGAACCTCAAATTCATCACCATGCAGTTACCAATTCATCACCACCGCAAATTTATCGCCAAATCCCATTGCAAGATCAATAACATAGACCAATAATATGACACAGTAGCCCTTTTTACTGGCGGAAAGTGAAACTATACAGTACCGGACATTGATCATGCTAAGAAATAATCCAACAACGCTATTAAATGCGGACTGGTTATGAACCGATATTTATCGATCAATTGAAATACCGAAAGGGTCACGCCAAGAACTACTGATATGTCAAAGTTTAGATAGCTCTGTTAACATTGCGTGACGGCCAGACTGCTGAGAGTGAAAAAGAGAGTTAATAGTGAAGGCGTGTGGCGAGTTGATGTTAACTCTAGCAGAAACCGGGTACTCAGAAACATGCCACTAAGCTACTAGAAACAATGTCCATTAAAAAAAGTGGTGAATGTCACTGTTAAGTCCTGGCCGGGTTGCAGCATTAACCGGTTCTGATGACAGTGTGACGTCATTGCCGTCTCCTGGCCAGATTGGGGAGTTGTGAAACTCCACAAATCGCATGTATCCAGTCTTCGGGGAGAAGAAAAAATCAATGTGAGTGATTGCGTAATTACACTGCTTGCATGGAATCTCGGATCTGCGGTTGTATACCTGCTTCGTTTTGTAGAAGTCTAGAAACCCTTCAAGGATTCACGCGCCAGGATATCTATCAAGAACAGACCCTCACCATTGAGATTGAATTACATGTACATGCGACATCCGTAATATTGTGCTGGAATCCGAAGATCCAGGAATGCCGTGTATATGGAATCTCGTGTCATTCAGGAATCGCGTACCCTTCAGGATATATCAATGCTTAGCCTATTGTACCAAGATAATCTGTGTACTATGTACTAGAGATTATGTGTATCATTGTATATTGTCTGTGAAATTTTGTAAATATTGGACTCAAGACGTTTGGTTCTCTAAATAAATTTGCATGAACTCCAGTTCCGCTCTATGTCCTGTTCAGAAATTATCCCTATCTTTCGTGTGTTTATTTAGTCGATATTAACTATATAACAGTGCTTCCACAATAATTTTTCGAACATGTAAGAACATATTGGTTAGATGGACCTAGGTCAGGGGCCAAAGACAAAGATGTCTGTATAATAGAGTGTTAAGTTACTGTATCAGATACAGTGAAACATGCCTTTAAGACCACCTGAGAAATAGGGACACCTTGAGAGTTAAGGACAGCTACTTCAGTCCCTAGCCGTATTGATTATGTGGAAATGGACCTGTCAGAAATAAGACCACCTCGGAATTCAGGACAGTTTTTATCAGTCCCCTGGGTGTCCCTAATTTCCAGGTTTCATTGTACATCGCAAGTCCAACAGAAGGGAAAAGTTAAGCTACCAGCTGGCCCAACTGGTTTACTGACCATAAAAACATTGTAAGCTACATGTATATACCACAGGAAATCCTACATAAACTTTAAATGCTGCATTTAAACACGAAACTAAGTAGATTGTGTAAAGGTTTCATAAAAGTCCTATTAAAAACAAAGTATTGTCCTTGCAGTGTTTAATAAGCCACGCCAGCGAATTTAGGTGTCTTCAAATTTCAAGGGAGTCTCGTTCTATTTCTGAGTTTCTTGCCCTTTCTGGATGATTGACGGAGGTATTCTGATAAGATATTTTTGCATTCTGTCTCATTTCAATTTCACCATCCATTAAAAGATATAAATGTAAAGGAAGCTGTAGAGGGATGGAAGATCGATCTGTTGCTCATCTTTCACCGTCAATAGCCAGAAAATGAGAGGCCATGTATGGCCATTTTGCATGTCCATCAAGTCCTCACTTATTCACATGTCCATTTAGCGGTGCGCTAGATGGGTAAAGACTTTGTGTTATGAAGTGACAGGGTCGATGCGGCTCAAAATTGTTTGTACCCGGTCTTAAAGACGCTTGCCGTCTAGCATCCCTTGCAAAGGATTTCTCCCGACGGCGCCCATTGTCGACACCCGCTCTGATCAGAATTGCTCCGCTGATGGAAGGGGCTGAGTGCTTTCGGGCAGACAAGTCGGTGCGCTTGCTTCAGCTCCATCGAACCTTTCAATTTAGACCTTTGAGCAGACTGCCGATGATCGCGTTGCCTTTTATCGACAATCGCCACTGAAACTGACTTATATGGTGTCCCCGGAGAGATTTCAGATCCGACTGTATGAAGAATAGTGTTATGACATGGGGCATATGAATGTATGTTGTACTTTGGTGAATATATTATACACAGAAACTATCACAATATTTGAAGTGTTTCAGAATTTCTTTCTCGTCAATTTATCACTATCCTCTCGCTACACTTTTATTATGATGTAGGTGGAAATGCGCACTGTTGGTGTGAACTATATCACTTGTCCTACTTGTCACCAGTCTGTGGATATTGAGTGTTGAATTTGAATGTGTTTGTCATTTGTTTGTACAATTCATGTGATTTGGATTTCAACGTGCTTTTGGAGTGGTAAATTATACAAATAATTTTTCCATTCAAACCTAAAATAAAATTTCTGGTACATTATTCGATGTGCGTTTGCTTTCTCCGACAGAGTTTTGTCAGATGTTTGCAAAAATCTTTGTATCACTCCACAGGAGTTGCGTGGTATGTCTTTAAGTTATCGGTAAATTTCTTTTACCTAAATCGACGCATGTACTAGTGTGGCGCCCACAAACCCGATACCAACAACACAAAAAAGTTGCAGTGTATAAAAAACCCATTTTTCACAAAAGTAAACCACACTTTCCACCAAGGTAAAACTACTGGTAAACTAGTTCTTTCTCAGATATAAGGGTTTAATTATAACTAATTATGCGTGACGTTGATATTGAATTTGACTTTCAAAGTCACATAAGGTCAAATGTAATCATTCAGACACCCGTAGGCTATCATGCAAAGTTTCGCTGTTATCTACGATTGAAATCCCTTGATATTATCTGATTTAAAATTAGGAATGTCCATGCCTACCACAAACCGAATCGTAAGTTCCGTAGAGCAGATGTGAGCTCTCACCAAAATTAAGCACAATAAAAATCTGTAGAGAGACGCAGATACTTTGAGAATAATGGTGAAAGCATCAAACTGCGCCCAATAGAGCCGAGGCTAATTTTAATTCATGGTGTATCTCTAGAAGAAACGATTGATATTTTGACTGAGGGAGTCGGGGGTCTGTGGTTGATAATGCTTCTGCTGATATTACGGAAGTTTGATACATTATCCCACAGACCAGTTCAATCGATTCTACCTTTTTGAAGGGACATAATTTGTGCGATGCCCCTATTGCACACTTGCGCTACTTGAGCATGCGGGAGCAAAGCCACCCTGTTAAGAGAAAGTATTTGTTCGTTTGGATAATGCTTGCTCACTGAAGCATTATTTTCAAGAGCTTGCACACTATATAATATTTAATTATAATGTCATCCCAGGCATAACATTCCTTTCATTTTGAAGACAATCGTATTAAGCGACGATGAGTGAAGGGAAGAGGGAACCCTGGCACCAAACCAAAGAAACGCCCCCCGTGTCGCCGTTTGTCGCAGTATGGGAAGGTTTCAAAGCCAAGACCACAGCCCACGCTGTTCCACATCTCCACAATGCTCAAGGTAAGACAGTAGATGGCCAACTACTTAAATCAGTAAAACAAAAACTATCATGAAATGTGTTAAAATATGTTACATATCACAATCTTAAATATCCCATTTGCATTTAAAGACAGTTCATACAATTGGAACATGGTACTCCTGTCCATGACTGAATACATTTCTAAGATTTTAACTGGGGATAAAGCTTTAAAAATGGTGTCCAACGCATTCCATAATTTCATGAATTTGGCTCTCTGGTATCTCAAAAGAAATTAGAGCGTATTAACAGATTCAGACAGAGGCTGCACAGAATGTTTTTGCATTTCATCTGATACCTGAGGCACAATGTTTTCTTTTCGGGAAATTATGTATATACCCTAATAGCGTCCACTCTGGGATAAAATATCGCATATATTTCCATTTGAATTGAATTGAATTGAATAAAATATCGCCTCTATTTCCATTTGAATTGGATTGAATTCCAGTGTAAATTTCTTTCCTCGGGGCCTTGCGTGTGTTATTAAAACTTGAAATTACACAATATGCGCATAACAAGTTACACTAGTTAGATAATGTAGTAATAGGGTTATCGAAATGGTTGAAGAATTAATTGTAGCATGTAATGATGATATCATATGGTGGCTGAGGTTAGCCACATTTTAATTTTTGGAATTAGCACCGTGGTGCTACATGTAATACAACACTCTACTAATATAATTAGTACACGTTTCAATTGATAATATATTATGTGGCACAGTGTGGTGTGATTACTGGCAGGAACTTCCAACACCCTCGGTCCTGCACAAGTGATTATTCCATATTGTCGTAATTCATACTGTTGTAATTCATAAACCCTTCCAAAACGCCTTAATTGTTATTATTATTATTATTATTATTATTATTATTATTATTATTATTATTATTATTA
>JAAUYG010102320.1_pt1 | contig 10238 bp, 9 predicted proteins | sample 7278091 | NCBI WGS metagenome assembly JAAUYG01 (sample SAMN14350201, study PRJNA611818) | marine sediment metagenome | isolation source: surface marine sediment (0.6m) | place: French Polynesia: Moorea | collected 2018-08
ATATGAGAGAGAAACCAGCGGGGGTGCTGTTTGAGTATCAATATGAGAGAGAAACCAGCGAGGAGGTGCTGTTTGAGCAACAATATGATAGAAACAGCACCTCCCTCGCTGCTTTTTCTATCATATTGTTGCTCAAACAGCACCTCCTCGCTGGTTTCTCTCTCATATTGATACTCAAACAGCACCCCCGCTGGTTTCTCTCTCATATCGTTACTCAAACAGCACCCCAGCTGGTTTCTCTCTCATATTGTTACTCAAACAACACCTCCCCTCTGGTTTCTCTCATATTGTTTCTCAAACAACACCTCCCCTCTGGTTTCTCTCTCATATTGTTTCTCAAACAGCACCCTCGCTGGTTTCTCTCTCATATTGTTACTCAAACAGCACCCCCGCTGGTTTCTTATATTGTTACTCAAACAGCACCTCCGCGCTCGTTTCTCTCTCATATTGTTACTCAAACAGCACCCCCACCCCGCTGGTTTCTAATATTGTTATCCTAACAGCACTGTAAAGAAATATTACAGGATTGTAGGATTGGATACATATCTTTGGATACACGGAATGCCAAAGGTACTACATAAAACGATATACCTCTTATTATGATACATGTACGCCACCTTTGATCTGAACGATGTTTACCAAAAGCGGTATGTTTGTCAACAAACTAGACCCACGCAACACAAAAGGAGGGCCCCTCATGGTTTGTTTACAGGACATAGGTCTAGGGGTGACCTGCCTGGTATGCACTGCAGGTTTGCCAATATCTCACATGACCATACTCTTATAGCAAACACCGAACTATCCAGGCCCGCAGCTATATCAACTACGGACCAAAATCCACGTTGAAGGTGACATATACGATGATTCCGACTTCAAGCGAATACAAGTTTACACTGGGGTATGTTCTTTGCTTTTCATTGGGGTGTGGAGGTATTTATTTAAGAACATATTTATACAGTGAATAACGAAAGGCAATACAAGCAGGCATGGCTACTGTGAAAACTAACCACAGGTCCAAACTTACATGTTTATTACAAAAAAATTCTGTGATATTAAAGAGGAGGCTTAAATACCAACCACAAATCCAAACTTACATATATATTATTAAAAAACGTTCGGTATGATATTAAAGGGGAGTCTGAAATATTAGTCACAGACTTATCACACAAATTTACATGTATATTATAAAAAATATTCGGTGTGATACTAAAGGGGAGTCAAATACTAATCATAGATCTAAATTTACATGTATTTATAAAACGTGATCGGTGGCAATAAGGCGGTTTATATTGCATATTGAATCGAACGCCGTTTCGTGTTGAACTACCATTTAGGGTCACTGCCGAGTTATACGTATTTTTTGCTTTCCTGAAGATAGCTTCGACCAGTTTCTTGAAAGAACCTACCCACAGAAACGAACTGAGAGTACATGTACATGTACCAACAAAGAAAAGTGGTTTTCATACATACATGTAGTATATTTTTGTAGTTTTTACAGTTTTCACGAAACCTTGCCCCAAATTTCCTTCTCCCCAATTTTCGAAATTGGTTTTCGCGTTGCTGGTGGATTACATGGTCTGGGTTCATGCCTGGGACCTGCAGCAGTCAGGCAGCAATGCTCAGGCCTTGGGAGACATGGCGCCTGATTTAACACAGACCACAGAGACACCTCAAAGAAAACAGCAAGGTTATGCTGCTGTTCATGGAAAAAATGTTAAAATAGGGAAAAGAAATTGTGTGAGAGTACGTTAAACCGTTGATAAAACTGGTGAGGCTAAGATCAGTTTTTTTCCTGAAAGCTACAAGAAGAGGGAAATTGGACACGGCTTGTATCATATTGGTTTGAATCTTAACGGGAATTACAACGTAGGTAGTTTGAACCTTAGGAAATTACAATGTATGTAGTAATTTGGGGGAATTCTGAAAGGTTCTAATGACTTGTTAGACCTACAGTAAGAGCATCATAGAATTTATTTCCATTGCTTGTATTTTGCATCACACCTTAACCTGGTAGTAAACACGTATTTCACACTATTTGAACTTGCTTCAACGGCTAGTTTTGATGTCAGAATATTTGCAAAGTTTAGAGACTGGCTGTTCATTGTAGGTTTGGCACATAAGTATGCAACTTTAAATGCGGCAGTGCGCTCCTAAGAGCCGGCAAGTCACGACATCAGAATAGAAAAAAAAAATCGTAAGGGATGGTAGTCAGATGTAAAGTTTAACATAGATGCGACAAATTCCAAACCCATGCAATGACACCAATTGGTGGAGATACATGTAAAATTGTCCATGGTCTCCCCAGAGTCATGGAATATATAATGTCAAGAAACTGTACTTGTAGTATCACGAAATCCTTACATTCTGTACGTACAACATGTAACTCCAACCCCGCCTCCGTGTTACAATCCATGATAAAAGTGATAATTATCATTGCTAAAACACAATTCGCTTCTCTGAAGGAAGCCACTACGTTTACTTATAGATACAGGGATATTCAGATAATTGGGTGACATTTGAAAACTAGCCATCAGAATTATGCATTGTACACATACACTACACAAAATAAGTTGGGGATATTATATTTTCCTTTATTTTTTGTGTAGTGTACATGTATGAGAAGAATTATACAGTATCTCAGTGGGGTCAAACTGCTCGACTGATGGGTCGCTACCTTGCGTCAAACTTATATCAGGTTAACGTTATCTTAATGGTTTGCATGCTTTTGTTTGTAAAATTGTTCTAACGAAGGCCTAAATCTAACTTCACTTCACCTTACGTTACAAATCAATTAAAGGAAATAGAGAAGAACAGTTAACCATGTTCATCCGGCTATTTCAAAGAACCTCAACGTGACCATAAAAAGACCAGAGTTTACATTATGTTTATTATCTCCATTTGATACTTTATGCAAAAGCCGTCCATACGGTTGTGAGCCACATGTACTGGCTTTCGCATTAATGCAGCGTGGGTCTTTGAGGCAAGATGTAGTGTGGATTTCCGAATGTTTTCAATAGCTAGGCAATGGCAGCCCTTCAGAATGACGCATAAAGGATGGTGACTTAAGAGTAATGGCTGCTAGATTAAGCAAACCGCACAGCCAGAGTGATCTGCAGAGTTAGCACCGTTGTGCTGTCGAGTTAACGAGCTGTAATTCCCAAGGCCGGGGACCCTTTCTTCCCGTGCCACCTGAGCAACTCCAGCCCTCTCCGGTTGCAGAAAATGCACGGTTTGGTATCGCAGTGTCATTGCCCTTAGCAATTCCCCCTCCTAGCCCAGCCGTCAATCATTGTGCCAATTGCATGATTTACGCCAGAGGTGAATGTGCGTGGAGGCATTTGTGGAAGAGGCAATTGCTCCAACACAGAAACGCCACTTTTTACTACTCCATTATAATATCAATTATAGTATTACCTTTCAGAGATACACACAAGCCATAATCAGACAAAGGCTTAAGAATCAAGCAGAGCTTTCAGGAATACGTGCCCAAGAGGACCTCTCTATTATCCTCTTCACCTGTCAAACAGGACGCGAGAAAATTAGGTCACGAACATCACCTATTGATTCGGTATTCTTTATTTCGTCTCCGCACCCCCACCCCTCAAGGATTTTGCCGACGGAGGACTGCCTGCTACTGTTACACAGGAATGACGTCTTCAGAGAGGCCTCAAGGCTCAGATATTGAAGAATAGCAGCAACTGGTAACTTACACCTGTCAAGTTACTGTTGTGGAATATTTGGCGTGTGTGCTCGCCGACAACAGCAGTATCTGGGCCAGTTTAATCAGATTTTCTAGCTACTGTGGGATTTCTGGCTGAAGTTGCCATGCATCTACATGTACATGTCGATCCTTTATGTTTGTTGTTCTTTAAAAGGCAACTCCCTGTGCTCTAGCCAAGCAGACTCTGTAGGAATGTATACTGAACAACACAACACACGTTTTGTATAAAAAAGTAACAGACATTTGGCTATAGCAGCCAGAAGTAAAACAATATACCCTCTCGCCAAAATGGCTGTCAGACATGATTTCTGGCTGTACAATTTTAGATGAACAATTTGGAACACGATTATTCACAAAGTTTGTACATGTAGCTAAATGCGGCTAATTAAGGATCCATATTGTTTGCAAATGCTGTGCGACTCAAATGAAATTCCACTGAGAGAGTTTTAAGAAAACAAAATTACCAATTGTGTATGTATGAGACAACCATTTTGGCCAATAAGGGTATATACAGCTACAGAAATGCTATAGAGCTATGTCATCATGCACTGCCCCAAGGGAATAACCATAATTGCTTAAAAACACATTGGATGTTATTATCCAAAAATGAAACGAAGAATGTAGAGATAGAAAGAAATTATTTTTGTACCCACCGTTGAAGAAATTCCGATGCACTTCCAAATCCTCCAACTCAATATCAAGATCCCCGAGTAAATCTGTTCTCTTCTCCTTGCTAGTTCCACCATTCGCTCCAGAAGATGATCCAGAGTTCTCTTCTGCCAGATCCAGGCCTTCGTCAGTTGTAGACGACTGATAATCCAGGCTGTGTCCTACTGGATCAACCATCATTAATCCCAACTCCAGAATCTGGTCCTTTGCACGATTTTTCCCCGTCAACCGTCGCCTGAGCGATCCAGAAATTGACGACGAAGATGACATAGTACTACGGCTCTTCTGGAGACGATACGGGGAGCTGCTTATTGCGCCAGAGCTCGTCACTTTGCGAAGGCCTAATTTATTCATCATAGACGTGGTTGCTATGGATCGTTCTGATGTAGCTCTGGGCATGCGCGCTCTCAGTTGTGTGGGGACAGTCCCATTGGAATTGGCACTTTTTGGAGAGGATACAGATCCGTTCACTGGGCTCCTGGAATTATGGCAGCTATCCAGTGACGTATCCGTGTAATTTCGGATCAGGGAATCGTTACTGGCGGCAGAGCCTGGAGTGTGACATCGTTCTCCGCTTGAATCATCCCCTCTGTCTTCAAAAGCCCGGATTGGCAGGCAGTCCCCTGCTGGTGGCACTGAGTCGTCAAGATCCGGCGACTCTGGTATCGCGCAGTCCAGAGAAACCGATTGCTTGGCGGGCTTTCCCGCCCTGTGGAACAGACGGCTTAGGCCCTTTTTGGAAAATCCATTAGATTTCCCTGAGCCTCTCCCGTCGGCGTCATTTTCAGACCGCGCCTTTCTCAGACAGAAAGCTTTTTTTCTTCCTTGATCCTGAACCCGCAGAGGCGCTACCGGGGAGCTTGGCTTTGTAACGGCGGCGACAGAAGACGGGGAATCTTTTGTGGTGTCAGAAGTGATAGGCGGAAGGGCGAAGTCCCGCCCCGACTCTTCCCGCGCTTTGTATTTTTGAGCAGACGACGACCCAGGATTTGAATAGCGGTGTTTTTGTTGAGCAAAGACAGCCTTCCCGCTTTCGGTGGCGAGAGGTTTACTTTTGTGTCTGTTAGCTTTTATGACGGGCAAGAAATGCGAAGAGGAGGGGGATGAAGAATTATTTGGGTGTGTTGCCATTTCAAAACTTGTAATATCTACATCTTCAGTAGAATTGGTCAGGGAATGAGTAGCAGCCCTCTTTGCCAGCGAGGCGCTAGAGAACAGGCTTTCTACTGGCGTCCCCGGGTTGGCCTTGATACTGGTCTGCTCGGATACGTCACTAACGGACGACGTGGCCGAGCTGTCCTTATATGACGAAGTCTTGGACAGCGGTGGAAACAGAGGCTCCGGAGATACGTCCAATGGCGCCGTGAAGGACCCGCCTGTTGGAAGGGTCCTTATACACGCCTCGTTTATCAGACAGCCGTTCCTGACCGTACCGCGGCGCCAGTCCAGTAGGGTGACACGCTCCTCCTCCATCTCGTCTGCCCCCGATTGCACTTCCGGCATCGATCCTCGCGAAATCCCATTATCGCTCGGCGGAGTTAGCGTTGCTGGGGAGCTGGACGGAGTGGCGGTTATACAGTTATGACAAGACGTCCCCGACGATTTCTGGCGCCCAGGGCCACCGCCACCGCCACCGCCGTCTGTCCGTTTAGTAATACGTGTCCCATTTCCCATACTTCCGTTATTTCGCCCGAGCTGACTGTTGTTACTGTTGCTGTTTTTTGACAGTATCCCCTTTTTAACTCTGGGTGATGGTTGGGGGGTTGATTCCAGACAGGTATAATGTATATGAGTGTCCGATCTGGCACTAAGAACCCGAGGCCGCCGTGTATCCCTTCCATTGCCGCCTCTCAACTCGGCAATGGATGTTACATCCGTGTGGCGTGAACGCGCGCTATCTACGCTGGTCCCCAATGATGTACCTCCAGGCGTTTCCGGTAGTCCAAAGCTCTCCTTTTCAACCCTCAACGTGGAGCCATCCAGGGATAGCGTCACCCGGATTCTGGATGTTCCGTTAACGCTAGTTCTAGTCCGGAAGCTGTCGTTGGCGTACTGCAAGGAGCTACTGCAGGCTTCGTCCACGTGTGACCTGCTGCATGTCTGAACCTGGGACTGAGAGCGAGGTAGAGCCGTGCAGTGAGACGGGTGAGCGCGGTCCACTTCAGGAGGTCCCGGTCCGGATTGCAGCTTTCCCTGGAGAGCTGGATGATGTACTGCTAATCCCGAATCCAGATTTCGACTGTGCGAGGGACCCTGGGTGTGAACCTCGATCCGGGACGCTGGCGTACTGCCGTCTGCTGACACGTGCCTGCCTGAGCCGCCATCCCGCAGGGCTTTGGCTGACCCACAGCCCATTGAAAGCGTACACCACGCTGTACACCTCGCAGTACGACTATCTCAGCCACGTGTGTACTCCAATCCGCTGCCATTTCGTGATGTCACATAGACATATCCGCACACAGGAGCCGAGTCTGTGGCTGTATATCCACTCTGTGCCGACAGGAGCACACGCGGCGGGAAGTACATGGTCCTCCCGGGGTCAATATTTCCCGCCGTGTTCTCCTGTCGTCTGCTGCTTCCCGCTAGACGTCTAAACACCTGCCTTATATAGCCAGACACACTCTAGCACTCTCTCTCTCTCTCACACACACGAGGTCTTTCTCTGCAAACGACGCAGCTTTCCTGAAGGCCAAATTCCCTGCTGCGTTGTCTCAGAGAAAATGGAGGGTAGCAGAAGGGGTAGGGTGGGGTGAGGGCCGCTAAAACTGGGGGGTAAGGGTAGGAGTAGGCGGAGGATTTTCCTGTATAGATCTCCTGTCACAGATATGAGCGACGGGCTGTGAGACCGGGCAGGGAGATGGGGTTTGGGGAGAGGAGAGGAGGGGGGGGGGGGGTCTCCCCCTTGGGTGACCAACTGGGGCCCTGCCCTAGCAACAAAGGCCCGGCCCCGCAATCTGCCCGACACCGGGGTCACGCTCTGGTGTGGCGGAATGCCCGGGACGGGACGGTAGCGGGGGGAAGGGATGGTCGCCAGTCGATGTCCAGCCAATCATTCCGGAATCCCCACAGACATTGGATTACGTGGCATGATGTCCCGCCTCAGCCCCGCCGCCTGAAAGCCTGGACTGGTCGGAGTCCGTGGTCGCTGATCTCTGCTTCCCCTCGCGCGTGTGTTCAAGCATTTTATTTCCATTGTTGTGGCACATGTGTTATCACGCCGGTCATTTATTTAGCCATAAAAACTCACTTCCTCGCCTGATTAATGTCGATGTCCATCCGACTCGAATCACAATGACACATGGTAGTAGCCGCCTTGACTTAGTCCAGCACTGGCGCACACATTTCTAATTAACGTTGTACCCAAGGGTAACAACTGTACAATGTTGGTTGTTTTTAAAGCGCATCTTGAGAATCTCGGCCTGAGAATTCTACGCGGGGACCCTGTTGAGAGAACAGCCTCGTACCGGTGGTCTCAATGTACCCGTCTAAAGATGCTCAGCCAATCGTTACCCTTTCTATGCCGTCTTTGAGAGCTGACCAGAAGAGTCCGTTATCACTAGAAGTCCCCCATCCCGTGCCATGGAGGCGCCAAAGTATTGCTCCTGTTATTCCTATCATGCGGGGCCACACTGAAAAACGCCAGCCACACTGGTTATGTAAATGCTTGTCCTCGCAAAAAATTCATGCCGCCGGAAGGTTTATTCTACGCATGCGTCTTATGCGTTGCTCGTGGCCCGCGAGGCAGCGAACGTGGCGTTCCGGTATTGATCGTCTGCTGCCGCGGGGGCGCGTTTTACCTTATGGAGGCAAATTAGCGCCACCGCTAAACTATTTACAGGGCCCGCAATTCAATCCACGGCGTGTTCAAGTCCTGTACGCGGTATTCGGGGGTCGTTTCCTGGCGATCAGTACCCACTGGGGACTTTCCAGATTGCCGTGAGCAGAGTAAGAGTGTCCGGTGAGTTTGCAGGGCACATGCGACACTTTTATAAAGGGACGACAGTATCGAAAGCCCCTTGGTGACCGGTAACCCCCTCGAGAGAGTGTTTACCATGTATGTAAACGCAATGTACAAACGACGCTTATATTTATAGCTCTTGACCCGTATCTGAGCCACTGGCTAACAGTATCTGTCTCCTGCACTGAAACACATACGAGACACAGGTCTCGCTTGCAGGTAAGTGCCCTCCTTCCATGTTTAGCATTTGACCCACACCGTGGGCTGTGGTGAGACATTTATCATCTTATCTCATGATCAGTGTAAAAAAATCAGGTCAAAGTTCTTAGTAGCCCGTTTCATAGCTACGTTGTTGCTACATCCAGCGATATTCTTGTCGAAATTTAGAGGTAGAGTTGCCTTTTGCAGGTGTACATGTATAGTCGGCGAAAGGAAAATGAAACGTCGCTTGTACAGTTAGCCGGTATAATAAATACCTTTCTACACGAATGCATATGCTTATTATTGTAGGCTTATTAATAAATATTGACGACCAAAGATGCTTTGTATTTAAATGAACGACACCTAGAAGGAGGATAATTTGAATTAACATGACGTTTTTTAAAGAACAGAAAATGTGGGGAATATGTGTATTGAACCATGAACATATTTGGAGTGCCGAGCCAGAACTCTCGAAAATACGTAAGGTGTAAATGTTTATTTAAGGCAGATTCTCAGCCAATGACAGGGTTCAGATCGCTGACTTAAGTCCAACCTTACTAACCTAAGTATTTTCGAGACTTAAAGGTTGTATAAAAATAAAGCTTCGACGTGGGTGAAAATGGAATAAATAGAGATGCGACTGAACGCTGGGTAAGATCTTCATACGATTTCAGGTATTTGTAACCTGTAAAGAGAAACAGCTTACTGGCTAAATAAACCAAGAGGTGAATTATTGATCGTGTTCCGTTTACACACAGTTCGTTGGACCCAGGGCTAACCACTAGCCTATATGATATTAGGACGCTTGAGGGTTCGCGCCAAGAAATCAATAAAGTCTTTCGTCGGTTCGTTAAGCAGAAGTCATGGTCCATTGACTACATGTATGTGCATGTATGTACATGTATGTGTCGTGCTTGGCGACGGAATGCAATACAAGGAGAATGACAGCTTGCACTATGAAATATTACATCAAATAAAGAAGAATACAAAACACGCGGATTAAAAGAACCTCCATGTTGTAAATACTTTAGTAGTGTCAAATACATCACAGAATCGTCACAGGATTCCACGTAAGGACCTTTACCAACCTCTGAAGGTACAGTAGAATTCAGAGCTAGGACCACATGTCATTATTATTGGCTTGTTTTAGCTCCGAAACAGAAGTTAGAAAAATGGCGAGTTTATTAAATGTGCGTTAATGTTATACTTTTTATCCCTCTTCTGGTCGTTTAGCAAAAACGTTTTCGCCAGTGTCTACCGGTATCTCTTGTGTTCTAATAGTACTGGAGATAACTGTTAAATAAAATACATGTATAGATTATTCGAATTAATATGGATGCTACCTTTTATTTTCCAAGACGTAAATAGACTATGTTTGATTGGAATATTACCAGCTGCCACAAAAATAACTTATCACATGCACTGGTTTGGTATTAATAATAACAAGAGGCCCAGGGGCCTTGACGCTCTGCTTGGTCACTTGCTGATTAAAAGAATACCAGTAATGTTTCAACTTAGCAGTACAAAGATCCCTGAATACTTAAGTCAAAATTAGATACAAGGTCGTCAAAAACCGGAAATGCACCGAATGACCCCAAACTGACTTGAACACTTAACAGTCAAAGGTACTCTATACACACTAAATACTTACCCCTGAGGCCCAAATTTTGCTCCGTTTCGCTCTACGAT
>JAAUYG010030395.1_pt1 | contig 10237 bp, 9 predicted proteins | sample 7278091 | NCBI WGS metagenome assembly JAAUYG01 (sample SAMN14350201, study PRJNA611818) | marine sediment metagenome | isolation source: surface marine sediment (0.6m) | place: French Polynesia: Moorea | collected 2018-08
ACACATGATTTAATTTATGCATCACATACTATATGTCGTGATACTGTGGAGTCTGACATGACATGTCTATGGTGTACAGACTGCTATCATTGTATCAGCAGTGTTCAAGGTGTATACATGATCGATGATAAATCCTGGTAAACAGCTGAGGAATTTATCATCTTATCTCATATATCTGATTAACCTTTGGTAGGCCCTCTGGTACAGGTAAGCATACATTGGGACTACACATCTGCCACTAAGCAGTAGTAGCTGAGAATATATTAGACACACAACATAGCAATGTCTAGTCATGGAGAGCTTTATTTCTGGGCATTATCATGGAACGTGCGTGCAGTCTGAGATAATTTAGTTATTACATGAGAAACGTGAATAATTCTACATGAATATATATACAATGATATATGACTACAGCAAAGATGCAGAAATGGACATTAACACCCGACTGCAGAAAGCAGTTACAGAAACCATTACACCATCACAGGTACAACATGTACAATGTCTCGTGTTAATGTAGTTGCTATAAAGACCACTGGCATGATATTCTATGTATATATGATATACGCGTGAATCCAAGTCCTTGTTTATTAGGCAAATTGATTCAACAACAAAGGAGCTAGAAGCTCACTGCATGCTCATTACTAGAAGACAAACGGCCATGATGTACGTATATCCTAACTTGAGCAAAGTACTGTAAGAGACATGAACATGGCAAAAACTTGGTCAGAGAGGAAGCTGTATGCATCAACGATTAAGGATCGAGGATTATCTGGATTATGTGGATCATGTAGGGACAATGGATTCCACCAACAATTTCTAACTAACCACACAATGACACTGACCATGCTGACAGCTGTATGGATCAACGATCAAGGATTATCTGGCTTATGTGGATCATGTAGGGACAATGGATTCCACCAACAATTTCTAACTAATCGCACAATAACACGGTGGATAGACTGATGCAAGAGCACAGGTGTTAATACCATATATCAGAGGTTTGAAGCCATGGCATTCATCTAGAATGGAACACATGAACACCTCACGAAACCATGCTCTGCTATGGGACATTGCAATGTGTTACTTACTTGGGAGCTCCTCGAGCTTTTTTATGAGGCCGTTCTTCATGTTTGTGAAAACATTGTTCGCCGTCGTGGTAATACTGCTGGAGGCATCAGTGTTAACTTCTAATCCTACTGTCTGGACTTCCGGGCCTTTGTCAACAGTTGCGCCCCCATCCTCCACCGCCCGCCTCACGCGCTCCGCCATGACGGCAGGCATCTATCTCAACTGGCTCTGGAAAGATTAGCACATACAGCATGTCGGACCGATCACAAGCTGGAGCAACACCTATACACTGTAAGAATCCATAGATTACTTAATAAGTTAACATACATGATGACATGGTTGAGAGAGCATGTAAATTATTGTTAGTTTCACTTCTTATTCACATTTATATGGTTGGTACATATAGCGATCTCTAGAACTATATACGCAAGACATATACATGATGTAATGGTTCTAAGAAAACTCTGTATCCTGTTTTTTTACTTTGAACAAAAGCCACATAGGAAGAAGACTCCCAATACCAGGTGTACAGGTCAGCTTTGGTGTGAATGCAGGTGGCACTGTCACCACGTTTACTGTATTACATGTATTAGCATATGGCATAGACTGAGATAGGCACCTTCAGTTAAAAAACTTGATAGATCGGGACCTCGGGTATGAATGTTGTGGTTGAAATTGCATGGATTCTTAGAATGACAACAGTCATATAAAGGCTCATACACAAGACAGTGGCAGATAAATTATTATTCCTTACTAGACGCATTATATACATGTATCAATCCATGGCTACCTATCAGTATGTACCATGTACATGTACCATGTATACCCTGGTGCATTAGATGTGTTAGAATGTTCCTGATCATACTGATACCAAATGAATAATCTAAGAAAACTATGTTGTGACCATCATGACGATGCATGGTGAAACACACACATATCCATGTATACCATGTATACTGCAATACAAATTGTAGCCCTAGCCTATATAAACCGGTACAAAGTTTTTAATATATCTACTGCAGCATAGAAAGGCAGTAGTGTCATGGTATGATTATTCTGAACCCACTGGCCCCCAAATCCCTATGAGTATCTATGAGTACGCTACGCACATGATACAGACATGCCCTTTTCTGCCAGTACTGTTACCATGGTTACTAGCGGCCATAGTGCAGTCTTTAAGCTATGGCATCATACATGTCACAATAGATGGTTACATCAAGTAATCTTATTGTTATTACAGGCCTGGTAGTAACCTATAATTTCACAAAACATTAAGGAATCCATCTGCTGTGATAGCTGTATGCAAGCTGTTTTCCCAGTTACCGGGTAGCAGGCAAGACTTAGGTGCAGCCTGTGCTAAAAATGCATCTGTGTCTCCAAGAGGTTGACCTTGCTTAGTCAACACGCTAGCCATACGAATATGGGTGGATATAGTGTGAATTATTGATTAGTGGGTGCCATTGCTACAAGCACAATGTGCCCACAAACAAGATGGGATCTGCATAGAATATGGTTCCTATGGAAACTGAAGTCAAAATGCAGTGGAAGTAACATAACTATAAGCAATGGAGAAGCTAAGGTGGCTATGGTTAATGTCAATAAGAAAACAACTAAGAGATTTTTTGTAGCAATTTTTCTTAGCATTGGACATAGGGAGTGAATAATCAGCTGTAGCCAGATACATGTACATGTATGATATGAAGTTGACATACCATACATACGTGTACAAAGACTACAGCAAAAACATTTATCCTTATTATGCACGTTATGCAGAAGATCCCTTCATTGTCCAACCATAAAGTACCAGTCAAACACTCTACTCTCCATACGAAAACCCTGATAAATGGTACAGGATATATAGATTTTACAGAAAATCATAAAGGGATAAGATCCAATCCAGCCATATTACAGTAGTGAGAAGGAAGAGTAAGATTCACTTTGTTGTAACAGTATTGATCCCAGCAGACTGGGGCCATGACCGTCCATTTCCACCTATCAAGGTTGAAGGACTCTAAAGAGCCCACCGTCTGTGGTAACCCCTGCAGGGTATGCCAGGGAGGATAGGTGACGGCAGTATTGAACCCTTTGTCTGGCTGTGGCACTGAGGGACAAGGCAGTCCCTGCTGATGGAGACAATATGGACCCTATTTGGCATTATCCGACACGCTGCTTCTACTGAAGCGCCGGGATAATGTGTGAAGAGATGAGTTTTTAAAAGATGCTCACTTGGTTCTAGCAGTCCACATTACCAAAGGCTCTTCCTGGTAGTATTAAAAGCTAAAATCTCTGGCAATGAAGTCTCATAAGCTTTGGTGACAAATTTAGCTGATTGTAATAGCTGGAATTGCAGTCATTCAGTGCAAGCATCTGACATGACCCAGGACTGCATGATAGGTTTGTGGCAAATCATACTGAAAAAAGTATGGGCAATTCTAGTAGTCTCAAACACAGTGAGCAAAAACTGTCATTTATAATTAATCTTCAGAAGCACAAATTTAAATTCATTAAACCGGTTAACGTTAGCGATGACTATCGGAGGTGGCAGCACACTATCACAATACTATTGCAGTACTGGTAATTGATAAACTATGGAGACAGTTTGTTCCAAGAAAATATGAAGACATATGAGCTAATAGTACCTGTACCAGTTACCATGATTACATGTTCTAGTTGACAACATGCAGGGTCGAGATAATTTTGACAAATGAAAAAGACGGTTTATGGTCTAGTAATGCCTGTAATATAGGGAATTATGTCAAAAAATTATAAGTTATTGTGCTCTATATACATGACATGCCACTGAAAAAAACTACCATGAAGATTATCGATAGTTAAGATTGCCATTGAAACTATTGTAACAGCTTTAATACATGGTCAGTAAATATTGTAATGCATCGACTTATCAATGGATCTTTATATCACAACTTAATGCTATACAAATACTCGCAATATTGTGCCTTACATTATGTAGATAATGTAATGCGTTCATGGACTATGGGAAAGTGATATGCTAATACCACGAAGTTAATGTATTGTGAAAACTGGAGCAATATACATGTACTGCAGCAGTCCCAAACTGGTCATTGACTTCCCTGCATACCATCACATGTACCAGTTTCTCCTGGTACATGTCATGCATGTGGTGTGTGTGAAAGCAATGGAGCAGACTGGATCCATATTTAGCAGCGTGTCACATAGCAGATCAATGAACAGCCGTAATGCTGGGGAGGTGCAATATTGATTTTCTTGAGTCCGCGTATAGGATGTATAGATCCAAACAGATAAAACCCGGTTCAGACCTTGCACTTATATCAGTGTATATTGCTATACAGTAATCCCCTTCTAATACGGTCACCCTATCTGACTAAAGAATTCTGGCAAAACTTGCAGTGATGACAGCATTCTAGAAACAGAACATTGCAAAAACAGACCCCTGTCAAAAGGATGTGGATAAGCAGTGATTTTGTACAGCAGCCAACAGCATTAATAGTAGAGACAGTACCTTGAACCAGTCCTGGTCCTAGCAGGCTGGGAATTCTATTGATTGCCTCTTGGTTCATGCTTTATTACTTATTAACACAATTACTGGGATCAGCTGGCCCCAAATTTGGCACCATTTTAGGGACAACAGTCTTACTAATGAGCTTTTCCATGTTCGTCAGGCACAAAAACGTTGCACATGTGCTACATGTTACTGAGGAATAATTTAGTAGTAGTGGTAGTAGCAGCAACGTCCATTGTCATTTAGGGTGTTTCCAGGTTGCTTCAAATCACCGAAGATGTAAAAGCCAGTGCAGAGCCAGGCCAGACATCCATCTGACTATCGCTGGTGCATGTACCATGTGTACTATATAATATTTTAACAGCACCTGAGACTAGAGCATAGGAAGGACTGTCAATTCTGTCTCAGAATACATGTACTCTGACGCCCGACATACACTGATATAAAGAAGCGAAGTCAACTTTTCTTTATTTGCTAGGCCAACACTTTAATTTTGGTTTGAGCTTGAGAACAACTACCGGTATAAGGATGATACATGTAATACAATATTACAATTCCAAAGAAACATTACAGCATTGAGCTTTATACATTGTTATAAGTTATTATCATAATTATCCTGGCCTTCCTATCTCTGGAAGGGATTGAGTCCCCCTACAAAAATGTAAGGGATACCTTTGACAGAACACAATATTATAATTCCAAGGAACCATTAAAGCATGTGAGGTTCACAAGATGCTATGATGGTACAATATCATGAGGCGTCCTATCCTATGGAAGGGAATTCCAGTATACATGATATATACATAATATTTCTTTAACTATATCAGTTTCTGTTTATACTTTATGTGTGTTTGTAGGAATTATATTTTGTATATTATGAACGAATGTTTCGAGAAGCTACCCCCACCATCCTCTCCTATTAGCAGGCTGTGCATGTACACATTTTGTAATTGTCAAACTAAATAAAACCACTTAAAACCATCAAATGCGACAAACATTGATATAAACAATGATAGATATTGGAATGAAAATCTGAATAATTTTGGCACTGAGTGCCACTGACCAATAAATTTAACCTTTTTAGAACTTGCCCTGCATCAGGTCAACATTTAGGATTTCTACTTCAGTTTCTTCTCACATTCATAAAGAACCTGCAGAAGGTGAATTAAGGGGATTGAAAAGAAAAGTCATAAATATCTTGTACATGATCACAATAAAATCATCATCAAGATTGTTGCGAGCTGTCAAAGCTTGTTTGTTAGGCTTTCACCATTCACGTCTCACCGGTACTCAAGAAGGTAGTCAAAGGATATAAATTTAAAGTATATCATGTATATTCATTAGAACTACAGCCTTAGGAGCATAAATTCTGTGACCTCATTCAACACCTTCAAATCCCACCACCAAACAAGTTTCTAATACACATGTATCAGGGTTTGAAATTACCACTGGCCCATCATCCTGTTGACTGTAGAAATCTAACTGGGCATGACCGACATTCATTATACAAAGATAGATATTTTATATCATTCACACTTTCATGACCAAAGACAATATTAGCTGTGTAGCTATTAAAACATGTTATACTGATGATATAAATGTTAATTCATGTATGAAAGTGTCAGCAATCCAGATAGCAAAAGAGCTAACGAGCTGGATGCCTTACAAGTACATGTAGTACAAAATTGTTGGGATGTGATCAGTGGTAATGGGAACTGTCCCAATGTCACCATGAAACAAGACTTTTCTCTAATACTGCCATTTCATGATTTTGGGACAGAACCTGTGTTTTAAAATTTGGGCCAGCATGCGTTATAGTCTGGGACAGGTTTCCGGATGGTCTACTAGCTGTCTATGGTAATTTTTAGCCTTGATATATGCTATGTGAACAAATCCATTACCATGTCAGCAAAAGGAACATTAAGTGCCCACCATTTTGGCATGTTGACTATGGTGATTGATTTTCATGACGCACTTCCAAAATTAAATATTCTAAAGTTTAAGTGCAGGACAGTTTTTAAAATCAAACTCTCTTCGGGCGACCGCTTTTCATTTGATAGCGTTCCTGCCCAAAGCTATTGATTGTGAATTTCAAACACAAGCTGCTGAAAATATGAGCATTCAGATCAATACACCCAGCTGTGAGCAGTGTCGAATGGATCCATACCTCCCAACTCTAGTTCAACAATCGCACACAAACACCGAAATACGATAAATATCAGAATTTTAGCCTTATATTTTGGCTGTCAAGCCTCAAGTTACAGCATTACCTGAATGTTAGGTCATAATTTTTGGAAGAAGTTGTAAGTTGTAAAGGTTTTAATTCAACAAATCAGCAGTTGATCAACATATTTTATGCACGCCAAGACTATTACAAGCTGTAACAAGCAGTACATAAAATATTGGGTTCACCATAATCAACATGCTAAAGTTCTTGTAAAACATGAGAAATGCCAGCTACCAGTATTTTTGGCAGCGAAACTGCATGCAGTACACCCCTGAGTATTCCTGAGTATTACTGCTACACAAGATATAACTAATCAATACTGGATCGCCTTGAACATTAAAGCCGCCTTAGTCAGATCCAGAATATGAATTTTTGACTGCAGTTTTTACTACCGCTGTCTGATAGAATTCCTTCCACTCCGCAGACCCAATCTTATGTAGGAAATGTGCCGTTATGAATATTGCCCTTCATCGCCCAATTGTGATATGGCTGGCTTTCATGTGAGGCAGTTGTAGTAGTCTTCTGCGATTCCCCTCCTCATATCTCAGGCTTCCCCTCCAGAAGCCTTACCTATCAGATCATATGAGCGACTGGAGAAAATCAATACAGACACCCCAGTGCCATTGTCCACATCTGTGGACTAAATGGAAGCAATGACGAGGCGTTATTATGTCAGTGACACCAAAAGAAGAATTTCCGCCACAGATGGTGACTATCCACGTCTACCGAACACACAGCACTCACCACACACACAACCTACCCTGATCGACTTGAAATATGTGATCCGTATGGTAGGGGATATCCGCTAAAACGCCAGGACCTAAATCCTTCACAAGATATGCTACGTATCCATGGGACCAATGGTTGATTCTAATATATCCAGAAATGACAGGAAATGGATATATAAATAGCGGGTAAATGTAACTATTCCCCAGCAGCCTCACAGTGGATCACATACTGCCTAGAGTTGAGGCACTGGACGTTGTTTGTCTCCAAATCTGTTGTCAACCAATCAATACCACCACATCCAGCACAGAATTGTGGGAAGACTTTGGGGGCAAATGTATGCAAGGGGCCGGCCAATGGAGCCGACATGTCAGAATGGGAGGCAGCCCTGTACACAGCAGTGTTGGGGCAAGGAGAGGGTGGGATGGAGAGAAGGCAGTTAGCAGTAGCTACAAGGCCATATAGGGTGGGAGACTGGGAGAGTCTTGAGAGGGAGAGAGCAATTCTCCAATACTGACAGAGTAGCCCCAGTGTGGGAGTGGACAGGCATTCCCTGGCTGCTGCCACCACTGCCATAGCATATAACCAACCCACCACCATTCCCTTGGCACCACACATGTACTGGTACATCACACAAGGGAAGGTCTGGCAGGCAGCCACAAAGAGGAAATCATTTCCAGCAAAGCATAGCTGAATTAGGCCCCACAGACAATGGCATTATGTCTCCATCCTTCACAGACTGGCAGATGGAGAATGTACAACATGTGACTGATGTACAGCCAGGCCTAGGGAATGAACCCATTCATCTGTGTATACAATAGAAGACAGGATTAGCACTCTAATAACTCAATAATTTTATAGCATATAATAAGACTGGTTGCCTTGACGCATTTCTGAAAAGTTTCACAATCTTACGATGATAAATTTACACATGTAGCATGTGTACACAGCTGAAAATCTGTCAACCGAAACGCACAACTACTGTACATTACTTACGTGTGATTTCATCAATGATTAATTAAGCATCGTTTATGTATTGCGCATACACGGTATAATACGCAGTTATACGCAGTTACATGATTCATGATCATCCCATGCAGCATTACTGATGCTTCTATTTTATTAAGAAGATATACATGTCAAATAACATTCAGTAACCACATGAACCATGGCAACTGACATGGCAAAGAGATCACTTATTATTTTTAGGAGGAAGTTTAATTTCTCAAACAGCCTTACTTAAGTGCATGCCTGTAAATTTTTATTATCATAACCTGCTGCACATGATACAAAGATCTATACCAACATCTGAACCCTGGCTAGCCAAATCTAAACCACCACAAAAATCTGCTAAGCACAAGTATCGTACATGTGGATTGGACGCTTAGAATTTTCAACATGTTCAAGGGCAAATATGGTCAAAGATTACATGTGACTGGTCCCTGCTATTAGTTTATATATTTCCCTAGTGTATTTAATTATTATATTGGTCAGGCTTTTATGATCTCTAAGATATACTAGTATGTATAAGTCAATCTAAAAATATAAGTACATATACCGGGTAACATATTCTAGAATATAAGTACCAGTTAATACCAGTATATCCTAGAGTCTGGCCTTTTGAGAACAATTCAAGGTGAAACCTAATTGGTGCAGATGGATCTCACTCTGTGCCTTCTGTAAGTACAAGCCCAACAAGAAAATATATGTATGATTTAGACGTGTTATAATATGCTGTTTTTCTACATGTTGTAAACTGATACGTGAAATTCTTAAATACATGTACCCTTAGGTTTCCAGCGATATACAGCATTACATGCTTAGAATGCCTACTTAATACATGTAGTACGACATGTATATTTTCTATATGTATTTCATGTCAGACTTTCAAACAATGCAAGAATATAATAAATATGTGAGTGATATGCAAGCATGAACAGGCATTATACATGTTATATTTTTGGACTCTGGATCACATCGAGAAGAAAACTATTATTTACTTAGATAAATGTGGATAGGATTGTTCTAATTTTTGTTTTGTTGAAATCCTCCAATCTTCGTCAGTAGAAATATCATAACATGGCAAATTGTTTCTTCTTTTGTTATTGTTTTCAACCATGATGTAAGACGACTACATACCTTGTATCAGTACTTTTGTGTAACATGTTCAGACAGACAGATCATGATGCAACTTACTTTAAAGGATGATGCCGAACAAAACCTGCCAGTTTACGGACACCAATTATTGATCTGCCACACCCCCCCCCCCTCCCCCTCCACACACAGAAGCGGTAGTAGGTATTTAATGGGTTAGTAGGCACACAGTAAGCAAGGGCTTACAATGTACAGGTCAATGATAGCCACCACAGGCCAAGATCAATCATTTCCCCAACTTTCTTATTGATTAAGTACGCTGCGCCCACTCAAGTTGAAAACCCTTTAACTATGATGCCCTTGAACATATGAAACATGGTTATTACCCGGCAGTAACTTATTACCCAATGCCGGAGAGACCATTGTTGAATGTGAGAAGGACACCTCATGTACCCGTACCTGGCTCATTGTGGCTATATACTGATAACTTATATATACACCTAATACATGTCAGACTTGGGGTAATCGTAATTTGTAATCGTAATCGATTATAATCATTACATTTTAAAATGTAATCGTAATTTAATCATAATCGTGACCCTTGTAATCATAATTTAATC
>JAAUYG010058769.1_pt1 | contig 10237 bp, 6 predicted proteins | sample 7278091 | NCBI WGS metagenome assembly JAAUYG01 (sample SAMN14350201, study PRJNA611818) | marine sediment metagenome | isolation source: surface marine sediment (0.6m) | place: French Polynesia: Moorea | collected 2018-08
ATGAAGATTTCTTTCACACTTTCCGCGCGCACGCTCTCTCTCTCTCTCTCTCTCTCTCTCTCTCTCTCTCTCTCTCTCTCTCGCAACAATACAATACACACTGGGATGGCAGGATTGTATTGTGCATTACCTATACACATACGCGTTTAGCACTGCAATAACAATGGATTCCAATCAGTGGAGAATTGATTTTCCGATATAGTGATATGGAACGGACTAAATGGGTTTGCCTTTGTGGACAGCTCAGAATAAAGTAATCGCCACATTGACTATAGCAATGCTATATATGTAACTGTTAAATTGATGTATGCATGTTATGGAAGTTTGGAAAGATGAATAAAAAAAGATGGAAATTGGGCCGTCATGTCGAATGGCTCGCAATTAGTTCGGATAATGGCTACATTAATTCGGATCCCCGTGGACCTGGGATTGTCATAAAACAGGATTAACGGTAAATACCTGGCGGTGTATACCTACGTCCCTGGCTCCCGTGAAACAAACAATACTTATAACTTGGTCTCTGAAAACTCTACTTATGCTTTGGAGAGTTTGGATATGAAACGTGACGGTAGATCGTTGCTATTCAGCTCTAAGGTTCGTGTTATTATGTTGACATTTTCCGTAATAATTATTTATATGTATCCACTATACAGATGGTACACATGTCCTTGCACAGTCACCAAGGGGATAGCTCGGATGCCATCGGAGAATGAAACCGTGCGCTTAACAAGTCCCATTCGTGGAAAGCTGTATGGAACTACTTTATACGATGGAGCTAAGGAGGATAAGAAAAATGTAAATGCCACTGAAATCCAGCGCGACAACCGGGAGGACAGCAAATCCAATCTGACATGGCCATGCTGCGTTATTTCAACAGAATGTACTAGTCTGCCCGATCAGAAGTGTTTTCTCCTTAGCACGTGGTTTGTCGGGGCGCTTGGCAACGAAATGTTTGCCATGGCGTCTCTCATTGGACTAGCGAAGTCACGTGGTATGACGCCATTTGTCCCGGAAGAGAATATAGTCCGCAGCGTTTTCAGGATCTCCATCCCCGGTGAATCCACCCTTGGGATAAAGAATTCGTCAGAGATAAAATGGACGAAACACTGGGAACACCACTCTAATATTTTCCGAGCCACTGTTCATAGTGAGATCCCGACAAATTCTGACGTCATTTTGGTGGGTTATTTTCAGAGTTGGAAATACTTTCTGGGTATGGAGAGTTTGCTTCGCACGCAGTTCGCATTCAAAGAAGAAACACGAAATACAGCCCAAACGTTTATAAGCCACGGACTGGAACGGAGCTTCAACAACCAAGCAAGGCGAGGGGATGTTGTAATCATCGGTGTTCACGTGCGACGCGGTGACATGCTGAAAGATGCTAACGTACATTTGGGATACACTGTTGCTGACGTTCAATATATCAAAAGGGCCATGCATTTATTCGAGGTGATGTTTTCGCAGCAGAAGCTACTGTATGTAGTGTGTACGGATCCGAATCCAGAGACACTAGAGTGGGCGGAACAAACCGTCCAAAGCGGAAGGCAACATCCGGTCGTGTTTTCTCGAGGACAATCTGCTGGGATTGACCTTGCGATACTCTCGTTCTCGGATCACGTGATCCAGACAGTAGGAACTTTTGGTTGGTGGGGGGCCTTTCTATCCGGAGGAAGGTCCACGTATTACGGGGGCCATCCGAAACCTGGATCCGCACTTGCAGCCAGCTTTAATACCTCCGACTATCACCTGGCCCATTGGATTCCTTTGTAATCAGCCGAGGTGAATGCATTATCACATTTGTCAGATATTCTGTTTGGATTTTTTTTAAAAATAAGTTCATATCACTCATATCGTATATGAAAGGATCCAACTGTGGATGTATAGTTCCAATAAATAAACTGAATATGTTGAGCAAAAACATCCTAATCACTGACTGGATGGCTGATCCATTCGCTCCCATTTTACCAAACGTTTGCATGATCTGTCGCTCACTAGCACATGCGTTTTGTTAAGCTCAGAAGTCACAATTCACACTCAGTCTTGATGTTTCTCCCTGAGCTGAATGAGTTGCCACATCGTACCTACATGTATACACTGTTTGTTGGATCACATTCTGGCTTCATTTCCATTTTCAAGACGTATGACGGGTTATTACATGGGCTGGATTTTTTTTCTTCAATATTTCCGGCTTAAGATAAGATAAGATAAAATTTGATTTCACGTCGGTATCACAGAAAACAGTAACACTGTGCTACATGCATTTATCGACTGGACATTGATGAAGTGAAATGAGAAATTTGATCTATTTACAAATGAGGATTTGAAAATGTTTAGCGACATAATGAGCATACATCTTTTAAAACCTTTTGACTTGATCTTTCCATTTGACAATTCAGAATACGTTTAGCTCAAATAAAATACACGAGTTACAGCTGCATGACTGTCCTTCCCATAATAAGAATATGTCTTCTAAATTCCTTCAATGTGATACTCACTTTTGCCCTTTTGTCGAGACAATTTCACAAACAAGCACCCTCGTACCTTAAGCTTCTCGTACCAAAGTTAATGGTTCTAAATTTGGGCACAGCTACTGGCACTGCTGCTGTAGATTCATAGGGGGCTTCACACACCTGGACCGGATTTTCAAACAAATACGCGTCGAAATTTGACTCAGTTCAGATATCTGAGCAATGTGATTGGCTAAGAATCTGAATTAAATAACAGCTTAGATTTAATTATTTTTAGAACGCCAGGGCGGGAACGGAATGAAGTAAATAAATCAAATGCTTCCATGATCCGATCCAATATTTTTTGTCGCTTCTAGTACATGCCAGAGCACTTTTAGGACAAAAATTGATTATTTTGCTCCAAACCCAGTTTCTTGTATCCCTTTAGTCGTCGTGTACTTGAAAAGTGATCTTACAGTTAAGGAAGGAGACTGTCACCAGATTACAATTTTGTCGTCTTTGGTGGAGGCCAGGGATCTTAATTTACGCACTAGTCACCTATTTGCATATGAACATTAACGATTAATTACCGGTAACTTGTGAATCGCCCAATAGAGAATTCAATCACTGAACACATAAATTGGACGACCTGCTGTTAGATACCTATTACTCTACCGTGGCAGAATGAGACAGTAATTTGTATCACCTACCGTGTATATCTAGCTTGTTACTTTTTGTACCTGGATTGGACATATGCAAAATAAACAATGATTTGGGTTTTTTAGAAAAAAAAATAAGAACATTTGTTGCGTCAATTATTCATATACAGTATTTTGAAGACTTCTCTCCACGGCTAAGAACACCAGGCCTCTGTTTCATAAAACTTATGTTTTATGAAACAGAGCCCAGGGTCTTTGGTAGTGTTTTTCTGGGGAAAATAATTTTCAAATAAACTTTAATATAGTTAAATTTTATATTTAACTATAATTTGATCACTTACAGTCTGGTTAGGCTTCGATTTAAAAGAAACATTCTGGATGTTTGAATGTGATTTAAAAAGGTGAAATCCGCCTTAATTCAAGCAGTGTCACAGCAGTTCTGCTGCATGCTTCCATCAACTTAAAATATTACATAAACATCCCCAATTGAAATTTCAAAGCTGGCAAGACAGCAGAAAAAAATAACCACAGACATCTGCATACATTGTATTGAGAACAGAAAATGAAAGAACAAAACGCCTTCGATATCTAGGGATTCTTTTCGGCAACCACAATTCCCGGTATGCCTGAGGAAATTGTGCTCAAATATTAAAGTGTCAGTCTTCAGTGTGGTAAATCGTGCAAATTCTGTATACTGCCACCAACATTGTCTTTTACGTAGGTACTTTTAAAGCATATGAAGCACGCTCAAATCTGATTATGTTAAAAGCAAGTGATACGAACGACCAAATAAACAGGTTAGGCAGCAGCGTCTACACCGTTTTGCCATGCTTGCATCGCCCATACAGCGCCTGGGGGTATGTTAATGTGGGGCAAGGGTAACATTGTGACGGTGATGCTAGGAGCCGGTAGTCTCTTTTTTCACACAAATACAAACGACAGACGGACTATAGCTCACGTATACCTTCAGTCACTTCGTCTCAAGAGAAAGATAAAAGCAGGCAAACATCTTAGTGCACACGAGAACCGAGAGCAGGTGGGCTGACTAGAAGTATTATTATCTCAAGATGCGATGTTGCATTTCGAGATAGCATGTCGAGATCTCCACACAGGATGTCGACATCTCAAGATCTCGAGATATGATGCCGGGATTATGATCTCGAGATCGTCATCTCGACATCACCAGATCAATCATATTCTCCAGATTTCGAGATGAGCATATCGAAAATTCTGTTTTTCAACATGTCGAGATCAGGATCTCGCTATCCTATCTCGAGATCCTGACATCCTGTGTCTCGAAATCATCATCTCAAGGTCTCAACATGCGATCTCATTACCCTGAGGCCAAAATATTTGTTTTAGTTGAATGTCCTTAGTTGAATCAGAGAAGGTACAATAGTGTACGAAAAAAAAAAAAACGCCACAAATTGTGTGAAGGGGACTTAGCGTAAACATTTCCGTCGTAAATTCCTCTGGAGATTCCCCCGCCCGTCACTTTGATCTACAACTATTTCCGGTTGGAAGGCTGCTTCATAAAACTTCCGTGTTATAATTTTGTAACGTTCACACTAATCACCCGAGAACTTGCTTTTTCCATTGTTCCTCGGCAGAACATAAAAAATGCATAAAAAAGATGTACATGGATTGGAAGCGGTCGGTCTGGTCTCTCTGACTAACGGGGCAGTGGAGCAAGTAAATGTCTCCGGAGTCTCCGTCACACCAGGCAGAGGACGAGTTTTCGTCCACCAGCCTTCTTTCTGTTGCTTCTGCCCGCTGGGACGGGCAACAAGAAAAGGCTCTCGTCCCTCGGAGTTTTGCTTCCCGGCTAACTGGATCTCACATCTGACCTGCTACGAAGGAAACCGGCGACCTATAGGGGAGGAAAGAAAACCCCGTTTTCCTTCAGCGGAGGCGTGCGGACATGACGGACGGTTTTGCAAAGTGCAGTTGCGCATGCAATATGCAATAGATCGACAGGCCAGGCAGCAAATCAATAGATTCCACTTCTTCAATAGTCGAGGGGGGAAGCTGAAAGTTCGATGCTGTAGCGGGATTTGACAGACTTTTTTGTGTACCCTGGTTTTCCTCGGTCCCCGTCTCCTCTAATCGCTCGTATTTATGGTCCCAACCTCCTGCCATAGTTACTCCAGCTAGACAATAGGAAAGCCCGCAGACGATCGTTTCTCCATTAATGGCCCCCGTCCACCACCTCGAACTCTCATTTATCGCCCAGCTATATAAACGCTTTTTTTTTTTTTTTTTGCTTCTGCAGCCGGACAAATGATGTGTTAGCATTGCTGCGTCCACACAAAAGGGAGACCTCTGTTCGCCCATCGCACCACTCACTTACCGGTAAAGCTCGTGGGTTGAGGGAAAAGGCGAGTTCCAGGGCCGTCCGTTGCCGAAATGGACCCGAGCACACACTGAGAGAAAGTCAACGCATTGATCGGTGCCAGGAGATGCGGCCTCTTGCCTAGGTATAAGAGGCAGCGCCGGCGAAACCGGGCTGTCATTGAACGTGCCACGGGAGGGCTTTGTAAACCTTCCCAGTCGTTAGCTGCCATTGGAGGTACAAACGCTGGGGGTTCGAAGTGGAGGTGAAGAACCGGTAGAAACAGAGGCCTAGAAAAAAAGCAGAACAAACAGAAGTTCCCAAACAGTTGAGTCCTTATGTCCTTCAGCTTGAGGACGCTTGGAAGAACAAAGCCACGACGTCCTGATAAATGTGGTGGCGGCACAAGGTTTAACCGCGTGGATACAATTCTGTTTCGCCTTGGCTCACAACAGGTGGCAGACGATTGGAGTGCTGGAAATTTAGCCCGCTTGGATTGGGTACGTTTATTTCAGAAGAAAGTATTTAATGTCGAAAGAAAGGTCATGTAGACTAAGTGGAATATATTTGTGAGTACCATATGCACAAGGCCACTCTCTATGCAGTGAAGCCCCTCTAATCAAGACTATTTGTAACATTTATGCTTAGTTTCAATGAGTTTTTAATTCTGTGATGCCACCAGTATCTCAAAGTCATTGGTAGTCGTATGTATTTTCTTAATGGCTTAATAGACTATGCATTTTTATTCGGATGATGGAAACCTGTCCAAATTGTTGAAATAGTAGATCTATTATTTCTTCAACATGGGACTAAGATTGGGTTCCAATGTTCCAAGATGTACGTGTAACTAACATTGTACCCTAACATTTGTTAACGATGCCTGTGTTTGACGTTCTACTGTAGAGATAACAGATGTGCGTACACATGCCTCTGTGGCTTCTTTCTCCAGCAGACACGTGGTGCTGTGGCCAGGGGAGGGCGCTACCCTCGTTGTCGGCACGCGATGGCGTAGTCGGCAGACGGGCGCCTTAGGGGGAAGACCGAGCCACCGACACCAGGAAACTTTGGCACAGAACCAACCACAGAAAACATGCATACTCCTACGACCGCCTCTGGTATGCTTTCAGAAGCATGGCCAAGCCGGCTACTGTGCCGTTTCTACTTGATGTGCCATGTCTTCTGTAGTGCGATCGTCAACGCCTGCCCTGTAGCGTTCGACCCAAACTCGACAAGCTACTGCGAGTGCAATATCCTGAACGAAATCCACTGTTACAATCTGGATGCTATTCCAGAATTCGTCCGGGACGACGTGGAGTACCGAGGGATATACATGTCGGGCCAGGACATTCAGGAGCTGAGGCAGGGTGTGTTCCAGGGCGTCCACGTCAAGAAGATCATGTTGAACTTCAACCCCATCCAAGACAGGATCAGCGGGCGTGCCTTCGATGGTCTGGAGAGCGACCTGCAAGAGATCCATATCGCCGGATGCGGGATCAGGTCTCTGCCTCACGGATTGCTTTCTGGGTTCAAAAAGCTTCGCGTTCTGCATCTATGGGATAACAACATCCGGAATATCCCGAAGGAGTTCTTCAGGAGCTGCAAGAAGCTTCAGCAACTAATACTCTGGGGGAACAAGCTTCAGGAATTGAGGGAGGATATGTTCGTGGGATTGAACCGTCTCCGGAAACTGGATTTGGATAAAAACCGCATCACGTCGATCAACAGTTCCATATTCCAGCACCTCCAGCATCTGGAGTCTTTATACCTGGGCGAAAACAACATCAACGTGATATCAGCGAACACCTTCCAGACTCTGAGCAACCTCCGACTGCTCCACCTTGATAGGAACGGCTTAAGGTATCTTTTCGAGGGCACTTTCAGTGGGCTCTGGAAAGTAGTTACCCTAAACATGCAAGACAACAATCTGGATGACATAGCCATAGTGAACGCTCGTCTGACAGATATGCCAAATTTGGCCTCTTTACAGCTCAAAAACAACGATCTCACGTCTATCTATAAAGTGGGAAAACTGCACCATTTGCAGCAGTTGGACATCTCTGAAAACAGCTTTGACAAGCTGTCAGACCATCTCTTCCGGGAGTGTCCCCACTTGACGCACCTCATCATGGACGATAATAGGGTGGATATCCTGAAGCCGTGCAGCCTGCCACCCTGGGAGGACGATGGCGGTCGACCTGCCTTTAAGACGCTCTCATTGGTCAGAAATCCGATATCATGTGACTGCCGTATGGCCTGGGTGCAAGACTTGGCCGCCAGGGGGGTGTCAGTGCTAGGTACATGTCACAACACTGAAAAAGTGTTAGCCGCTATAACAGACCCGAAAAACTACCAAAACTGTTCCCCACAGGGAGTACAGTGCCCGTCAAGACACCGGCACTAACCGCCAGGCTGCTAGAACGGTTGTGACGTTTCAATGACGTCACGATGTATATGTGCTAATCCATGGGCGAGTGGCTGCGCTTTTGTGATAAACTACATACATGTTGTATGCAAGAAAGTGTATAGAGATAGTTGTACTATTACGGAATAATGAGTAGCAGATCCCATTCCTCCGTCAAGTGCGGCAACGGGCGGATAGGCCGTTTTTCTGTCCATTGGTCCGTGCCACATACTACGGAGAGAGACTGGTTAAGATGTTGGTTGGAAGGTCTTCGAACTCGTGCGCCTAAGCAAAATGGCCTTAAATTGACGGAACAGGCCAATTCTGAAGCAGCGGAGAATCCAGCAAGTGAACCACTACGCCAACGAGACAGCTGGACGTAGTGGTTGTTCTGGCTGTGTGTTTCCGTGTATTTTGGGTAATACATACACCCTATATCTATCCATTACTCCATACGCGGAAATATTCCCTGCATGCCCTGGGACGACTACGTCAGACCAATGGAGCAATGTACGCCAAAAGCCGCATCCCCCCATGCCGCATTGGACGAGTAATATTAAAACAGCTTGATATTGTTGTGGCTTACAGTCTGCCTGTAACCGTAAACTTCAGCCAAACAAGTTCATTTTTGTTAGGGATACAGTGTTATCTGTTCTTTGTCAACTTTCGTATGCAAAATTAATACACTACATGTATTTGTATTTTAGACGCACGAAATCCTGGGACAACCAAAAGATCATGAGACAAAATAACACATGTAAGTTGGAAGTTGAACCAATTCCGATTCTTATTTTAGTACGATGTTCGGCAAGGTGATCTGCTGCCACTGCTAGCACCGTGTTTTAAACTACTTACTATAAATATAAGTGGTGTGAATCCAGTTGCAGATAGTGCAATTTATGTGAATCTAATCGAAGCAACAACAGTCATTATACTAATCGAGCGTTTATTGAACGAACGTTTGTTGGTTAATGATGGGGCATACTTCAATAGATAAAAATAATACCGTTTGGACAGCTACCGGCTCCTGTCTGCATGATGTGACATCTATTTCTCTTTAATGTGTGACTTTTCCCCACAACCATTGGCCAAGTTGTACAATCATGGAGCAGATTTTTATGCTGAAAGTTCTAAACGACGGCAATCGTTAGTTATAGGCCTACTGGGAATGTATAGCACGCTATGTGTGCGATTATGAAATAAAGTTAAAAAATATAGTAATGTTCGTTTTCTCAACATATGTGGCTGAGTCTTTGCGACAGACGTTGTGTAATCAGACGTTGTGTAATCCTTTATAATGTACACTGGCTTGGGACATGTTAACTATTTATATCTTTACAAAACTCTGTCGCAGAGTTTAAAGATTGGATATCCAAGCAAAGGCGCTAAAAGCGTTAAACGTGAATAGACGAGTAATTTTATGTCACATTGACATCAATGTTGCCTGCTGAGATCAGCCATCTGCCTGATAGCACAGATAACAATAGCTAGCGATACATTGTACCATGTGCACAGCTATTAAGTTCAGGGGTTTAGGGTCAACCATTACACTCTAACGGCGCCACCTCCACCCCCATTCAAAGATATAGCGACATATGCGGGTCGAAACACTCGAACTAACCCCATGCGGTTAAATATTTAACCTCAAATACACGGTCAAATAATTTCCATACGTTAATTAATACCCACATACGGTTAATACTTTATCCCGACTTGTGTTAATTCGGTGGGGTTAATTCCGGATATTTTATGTGGAAATAACTCGATGATTTAACCGCATGGGGTTAAATAAATAACTGCATGGGGGTAATATTTAACCGCATGAATTGATTCCGATCTGAAGTTTTGACCCTGATATGCCGTTATACCGGGGGTTGCTTTAGCGGTCGCAAGTTCAAATCCAGTCTGAGGGAATTTGATCTTTTACACCCCTATGCCGTTTGGCCCTATTTAACCAACCATAACTTTCTCAGAAATAAGGCAAAGGGGCTAAAACTGATCATGTTTCGCTATTTCTTTGCCAACATTCCACAAGGCATGTACACACTATAGCATCACTGGTCGCTCAATCCCCGGGTCCCGGCTCCTATGCAGCAATTCGGCCGCACCGGACAAGGGCAATATTTAGACAGAATGAATAATTTATGACCATCTCCACGCTCTGCCTCCTGCGTGTCAGCAGGTATACACACTGGCGACAGTGGCGCATGTCACGTTCGGTTGTTGACGTTAGTAATGACTGTTAACCCTGACTGGTCTTACAGAGTTGACGTTGTTTGGCGGCAGAACGATTTCATTAGTGGCTACTTTCTGGAATATGATCGAGAAGCATTTTATTAATGCGAAATCTTTGTACACTGCTACAGTCTCCAGTACGTTAAAGTTAAAAAGAATCACG
>JAAUYG010198151.1_pt1 | contig 10237 bp, 8 predicted proteins | sample 7278091 | NCBI WGS metagenome assembly JAAUYG01 (sample SAMN14350201, study PRJNA611818) | marine sediment metagenome | isolation source: surface marine sediment (0.6m) | place: French Polynesia: Moorea | collected 2018-08
CCACCCTCCAGGCGTGTCCCTACTCTTTTCCGTCTCTCTCACAGTCATATATCTGGGGGTGTGATTTTTTTATACCTGCGTGGGGGTGATTTATATATCAGTGGGGGTGAGAGTTATATATCAGTGGGGTGAGAGTTATATATCAGTGGGGGTGAGTTATATATCAGTGGGGGTGAGAGTTATATATATGGGGGTGAGAGTTATATATCAGTGGGGGTGAGAGTTATATATCAGTGGGGGTGAGAGTTATACACATGTATTAGTGGGGGTGAGAGTTATATATCAGTGGGGTAAAGAGTTATATATCAGTGGGGGTGAAAGTTATATATCAGTGGGGGTGAGAGTTATATATCTAGGGGTGAGAGTTACATATCAGTGGGGTAAAGAGTTATATATCAGTGGGGGTGAAAGTTATATATCAGTGGAGGTGAGAGTTATATATCTGGGGGTAAGAGTTATATATCAGTGGGGGTGATCGAGGGTTGTATCAGCTGCTATGACCTGGTGCTGTATACGGGACTGTGATATGACTGGGATTGCTCTGTGTTCCAGGTTGTAGGAGAGCCAGCAGTGTGGGGACTGACAGGAAGAGGAGTGCCCTGTCCAACATCAGCAACCAGAACCCCTAGCCAGGCAGTCTACATCCCCAGGACTGAACAACTGGAGTATATATATATGATTTTTCATTGTGTAAGATAAGAAAATGATACTGCTAATGAATGGGGCAATTCTGGAAATGGAGTTGTTCATAAAACTAACTCCCGGCCAGTTGTTCCTGAATAGTGTACGTTCATATGGCACTTGGATATATGGATGTAAATCATTTGTATGGTGGACTGTCAGTAGGCAGTCAGCCAAGTACAGTAACTACCAGATAATACAGAACGTAGATTACTGTGGCTACAGCCTCTGGGCAGAGAAACCAATCACCTGGTCTGTTACTGTGGAAACCAGACACCTGTCATAATGGGTGACAACTAAAGTACAAGGCTCCGTGGTCAAGGCACCTTGTGCAGGCGTACTTTCTCCATAAGAAGAAAATGTAATTTATGTTAGAAAAATTCTCATGGTTTGCAACAAACCCGAACTTGCTTGTTGCCTATGACTTAAGCCTTCGGGGGATTTGTCTGTATACATCACCCTGTAAACGTTAAACCACCCTAAATAGCAAATCTTCCGCCTTCCAATGTTCAGTTTTTCACGGCGCATTTTATGCAAGTTTTTTTTACTCGAGTGATGGTAAAATCCATAATTGTTTAGGAATGGGGCATTCATATAATTCCTCCAAGCAATAAAGCATATTGCCCAAAGCAAGGCATGGTCTTTCATAACGGCTACAGGGAGAGGGATCTCGTTTGGATTGTATGTCGTTGTGTATACATTGTATCTAGTACTGCTTTAACTATAAGCTCGCACCAGTCAATTTATGTCTGGAACTTTATACGTCGGCTGTCCAGCCAATAGTATCTGTACACGTGTGTTAGAGTAGATTGTACTTCTCCGAATTTAGAATTGAGATTTTTTTCCTAACGCAGCAGGATGCATTTTATTTAACTTTTGCAGGTGTAATATTGCAAAGTAGCTTGAAATAATTTCTTTCACATCAGTTTTTGTAATACGGAATTGTTGATTTCTGTCTTTTTGTTGTGTTTCCTGTGACGGTAAGTTGTCTTGTATAAATTATACATATATGTATTGTTTGGTCTTACTTGGTGTAGTAAAGCTTTCAAACCAATCTCTGACTCAAAGGTTTTGCTTTAAAGCCAGCAATTCATATTTTCCCCACAAATTTTTTCTGGGCAGGATTGTATGAAGTAGGCCCAGTGCCCTAATCCACTTTTTATTCTACGTCGGGCTGATACCAGAACATATTTGATTAAACTGGGGAAGAAGCAGGTTGTTCCAAACTGCCTTTATTGCAGTGCAGTGCCAAACCACAGGAACTACAATATACACAAACATGTAAAAAAGTAGATACAGCTTGTTCAATAAGATTAACAACGGCAAAATAACATCGGCATGCAAACTTCGAATCACTAGTTCGCACAAGAGATTTTGTACAAATAGCAGCAGCAGGCACATGTACATTACTAGGTAATACATATACAGGGCTCCCAAGTCCTCCACAGAGTCCGCGGATTTGCTGTGGCTAAGTCCTGTAAGGATTTGTGTTCGTTTCCTTAGTCCATACAAACTCCTGTAGGTGGGCGCCTAATGAACAGTAAAGTGCTATGTAAGATGGCCTTGGTATATCATGCACAACAGCCATGGCAATCCAGGTTTCTGGATTTTACCTTTCAGTCTCTAGGTAAAGAAATCTCAACATCTGGCCTATCTAGACGGTAGTAACCAAGATTATATCAAATTTAGTTACAAACGAGTTTTCTCATGTGAAAACCCCGTATACCATTTATACCACACTGGCACTCGGTAAACTGCCTGATTTGACACTTGCAGTGTGAACATCTGCCTTGTTTGCACAACCAAACAACAGGTTTGTAAACGGAACACGATTTACTGTCCTCAAATATTCAAGTTTTACATACCAAATAATTACAGCTTTGACGAGGCGTTTCATTATTTACTGATTACTGCAATCAAACTTATTCACTGAGAGAGCTGGGGCAATGTGTAGGTTTTAGTATTTCTTGCCCTCCATGGCTAGTCCTACTCGACTGAAAATTTCGGAACTGGTTTCATTTGACACCCACTTTATTATCATACTACAGAATCTTAAGTCTGGCCATTAATTCTTATTAAAAGTACCCATGCTGAAAAACGTGTCCAAACAGGACGGCTCTGGTAAATTTGTCGTCTGTAGATCATGCTTCATACATACTACTGGAGGCAAGTTTTAACAATCTGGACAATCCGATAGCAAAATTCTGGATACACTCATGTACAAATAAGCTCAACAATAGACAGTAGTAGTACATGTAAATTTCTGAAAGCATGGAAAATTCTCCCTTCATTGTATACAGTAGTAGTAACCATATCGGGATACCAAACTGAATTGCACAAACCTTACATATGACCAGAAAATAATAATAAATTACATGTTACTAGTTTCACACTGCGTTCCTGAAGCCAGGGATATAATATACACAGCACCAGTGATATTTAACTGAGCCAAGGAAAGGACCAATCAGAAAAGTTCTAACTTTGGCTGTCACAATGTACATCACTTTGTGTGAACACTACTAGGTAGGTCTAGATTACTGATATATATAGCTACAATCCACAGTATACAAAAGTATAACCTTGCAGATACAGTATCCAGAACCCTGAACATACAGTATCCAGAACTACAATCCTCCAGATAGTATCCAGAAGTGCAATGTTGGAGATACAGTATCCAGAACTATAACCCTGGGACTATAACCCTGAAGGTACAGTATCCAGAACTGTAAGTCTGGAGATACCATTCCCAGAAGTCTGGTCCTGAATGACTGTTTCTACTGTACTACATGTATATCCAGAATGTGTAATAACTAGACCAATAGACTAGGCGGGTTGTGATGGTGTGATGTGACAGCCAGGTTATGATATGACAGTCTGCCGGGACAGCAGATAAAGCAGCTCAGTCCTAAACTCAACACAGCTACAAACTGAACACTATATACAGGGCGAGTTAAAGCTGTACACTGTACAGTACACAGAGAGAACATCTGTACATTGCATTCCTGTGTTATATATGGGGACAACAGGTAGTAGGAAGATCTCAGTAGATTTCAGTCTCCTCAAAACCTTTACTGGCTTTGTTCACATTCGGGCCCATTTTAACCCCTTTATTCCCGTTCGGTGCCCCTTTATTCCCATTCGGTGCCCCTTTATTCCCATTCGGTGCCCCTTTATTCCCATTCGGCAGCACTTTACTCCCATTGGGCGCAGTTTTGGCTACCGGCAGAGTCTTGGAGGTAACATGCCCATTGGCCAGTGGCTTTTTTCCAGGCTCAGCAGTATTGGCCTTGGAGCTGTCTTTATGTACATGTGGTAGTGTGTTATACTGGGCTGGCATCTTGGGTGGCACCGAGTTGCCATGGGAACCCACGGTGTCCCCAGACGGTGACAAACTCTTCATGTCAGCCGCTGACAGGCTGCTGGTCTTGCGAGCGGGGGGTGGGGGCGGTACCTTCCTGCCGGCTGCCCGTTTCACGGTTCCTTGTTGGGAGTCGAGACTGGTAGAGCTGGATCCGCTATCGCTGCCGCCATCTTTGTTGTCTACAGTCACCGCTGAGTGAACAATGTCTGCGGCTTTCACTTTCTGTGCTTGCAAGTCTGGTCGATTCATGTTTGAGTATATCCCTGCCGCTAACTCATGTTGATAGCGGTTCATTGGCTGACGAATCTTGGTAGGCAAAGTCTTACTTCCCTGTGTGCCAGGAGGGGCCGGGGGAGGACTAGGTAGATCAGACGCACTCTTTGGTCGTATTGTCTTTGACTGCGGCCCTGTTCCATTGCCCTCAGTTTTCTGCGAATTTATTTTCAGATTTTCAATATTTTCGTACGTATGTGGTGGCCCCGATTTGACAGCCAGCCTATGACTGGGGCTGGTAGGGGGCGACATTTCCGTTGGTGAGGCCTTCCCCGGGGGGCGACTGCTGCGGCGGGGGGGAGGAGGGGGTGGTACCTTTCTCTTGCCTCCGGCGTTGTCAGGTGAGGTACTCTGTGGTGATGATTCAGTGATTTCGGTGACAGCCGCACTGAAGGTGACGTGTGTCTGAGGTTTGGGGGTGGAGGTAGAGGTAGGGGGGGAGAGGACGCCACGGGAGTTTGCCTCCACGCTGGCAGCAGCAAATGTTGCCAGTTTAGGGACAACAGGGGCAGCTGACACTGTCACCACTGCTGTGGCACTGTCCTTTGTGACATTAACAGTTGTGTCCTGACCGGTGACACTGACTGCCTGACTGGTGACACTGACCGCCTGGCTCACCTCCTTGCCGTACGACACGACAGCGGTCGGCTGTGACGTGGGACTCAGCATCATTGACCTGGGAGGTTTCTGTGGAGGAGGGGACTGTACAAACATGTCCTGGCCTTTACCGACCATCTTCACCCCAGGGTCCGGACTAGGGGACACAGCCTCCTCCCTCCTGTCCAATCTCTCCCCCTCCCTCTCCTCCTCTACCCGTGTCAGCGCCCGGCCCGGGGCCGACGTCAGACCAGCCTTGGTTTCTCGCAGCTGTTTCTGAGCTTGGGCAAGAGATTTCTCAAACCTCAGCGCCTCACTACCCGTTGTGAGCTTCTTCTTCCGTTCTCTTGCAGCCTCTGCTGCCTGGAAAACACAAAGTTACACATATACATATATCACTGCCAGAACTTACAGTAACCATGGTAACTGCAAAAACAAACCATAGCTTCCATAAAAGTTCCTTTCAGACTTCACTATAGACTAAACACCCAGTGTTAGTATGCTGTTTCTCTTACTGTATCATAACTGGATATCGAAAAGGGAATTATTACAATTCTTGAAAACAACATCAAATGAGCAAGCTGATATGGTTAAAACATTCTGTTTAAAGTGTCAAACACATTCTATGGATGCAAACAACCAACTTTTCACTGGCTCTGTCAGGTTTATCTGCAGTTTAGCCGGGCCATTATTTCAGCAGGGTTATTGTTCACGCATATTAATGAGTTCCTTGCTGCGACCTCTGACCTCTGCTCCCTGTATCCTGGCGTCGTGGTCGGGGACGACAGCTTTGATGTTCTCCAGTACAGCCAGTCGATCTTCCTCCTCCAGGTCATCGGAACGCTTCCTCACATCCACAGCAGAGGGCGTCTTACTCTCCTGGACAAGGCCGAGTCTGGACATGGAGAATGTTAGCATCACATCAGACCCTAACCTACACCTGGGCTATTACCCACACCCAACGCTAGTTGACACTACCTTATTACCCACATCATTTGCAAATATTTCCCAGCTGCACAGAGTTAAAATATTTTAAGCTTGTAAGTACAAAATTAAGCCCATCCTTAGGACCTCACCTAAAAAGGCATTTTCTATGGCAGACAGCACTTTGAGACAACTACAGTGGTACGTCGTGTACTGCAATGACATTTGACCCAGACGGCTTCTGTTATAAGTAGACATACCAAGGTACATGTACATGTATCATATGTATAGTCCCTGAAGATATGTGGCCTCTGGTGACAGATTCGGACAGTCTACTTCTGTCACAGGAGAAACACAGAGGGGTCAGGCGGTTACATAGCCTGCCAGTCTGGCTTTAGCAGTGACCTCTTCCTGCCCTATACTACACTACGCTAACATCGTGATAAAGTTAAGCTAAAGTGTCCCAAAACAGAAACTTCACACCGAAAGCAAACAACATAACAGCATATTATACTATGGTGTAAAACATGAGGAAAAAACACAACATAAAGGCTTTTTTCTAATACTGAGCATGCTTTCGACACAGCCATCCAGTTAATGTAAGACGTGGAAACTGGCAGTCAGCTGTTTTTGTTATTGTCACCAAACTCTTGAGAGCCACGGGGAAGTTGCAAAACTATGCTACGTCCGTGTGTCGAGTCTGTAAGATCCATTGAGACACCTGTAATAGTAATTGTGTTCTGGATACGTTCAGTTCCATAGAGTTCACACAATCCAGATTGCATACACTGATTATAGAAAAGTGTAAGACAGACATTTTTAGTTTTACAGTAGTTGGCTTTGAATCTGGTGTGGCAAGCAGTGTTAATTCTGAATCTTAAACTTGTAGGATGTGACGGGCAGTATTATTCAGGACCCTGGATTTTACATGTAGTACAGGGGTCCCTGCAATTTAAGACCTTTCCAAATCAGTGCCACAATTCCTATATTTTGATATAAATATCTCCGCATTTATAAGAAGACCTTCAATGTAAGGCATTTGTTCTGGCTGAATGGGTGGTTTTAAATTGTAGGGATCACTGTAGCATGTTTGGATGATGGGGGGGGGGGGGGAGGTGACAGGTACAGTGTTAGTTCAGGAGTGGGCAGGCATCCACTGTTAGTCCATCACCTCCGATCAGCTATCACATCTTCTATCTGGACACAGCCAGAATTAGATCTGGATACAGCCATGATTTAAGCTGGATACAGTCACAATTCAAGCTGGATACAGCTAACATTCAATCTGGATACAGCCAAGATTTAATTTGGATACAGCCAGGATTCAATCTGGATACAGCTAACATTCAATCTGGATACAGCCATGATTTAATCTGGATACAGTCACAATTCAATCTGGATAAACCCATGGTTCAATTTGGATACAGCTAGGATTCAATCTCAGCGTAGCCAGGCCTGGTAGTGTTAGTAGAGGTTACTATAGCAGCTTAGACGTAGTAAGGCGAGATGGAGGCCGGCAGACCAGGATCACGAAGCTCACCTTTTAAGGGTGGCCAGAGTCCCTGTCATTTTTTTACAGCGTTTCAGGGAAAAATCAACTCTGTCTGGTTCCTCCTTGAGAAATCTACAGAAAGAGCGGACAAAACATAAGTACAGGAAACAAACCAAAAAAAAAAAAAAAAGCACAGCAACAACAAAAAGTTTAAATAAAGAAAAATATGTTACAGAAACTTGTCAATGTCACAAGCGGATAACAGAAAACCATCAAACATGTAACTCAAAGGTAAAATAAACTGATCGCTGATTGAATGTGCATCACTGAGGCTTAACATTTGTCTTGTCTGTAAAACTGATACAGTTAATTATTGATTAATATGCGGTCAAAACACAACAGCAAAAGCACTTGAAGATATGGCAGCAGTGGGGGTCTGTCAGTGGTAAGACACAACACCTGGTCTCTAGACCTTAACATGGTCGGGGCTGGATACGGAGGTCGGTGTGTCTGTATGGGGTACAACATATAGACACCAAACATGGACTCCTAATGATCCAATATTGGATATAAATCACTGGGCTGCCCTGTCCTGTGTTGTCTGCAGCCCAGCGTGAGGCAGACTGTCCCAGTTACACCCCTTACCTTTCCTCGTGGACCACCACCTCCATCTCTCCCTGCATCACGGCCTTCAGGTCGTCTTGTAGGACAGGAAACTGAGCTGGGGGACATCAACAGTGGGCAATGTTCATACACAGTCTGAGTCCATTACTGGACTGGGTTACTCAGGTTTGAAAATGGGGATGCTGTATAACGAATTGAGCTATTCAGATTTACTGCACAACAGGTGGCAGCAGGATACCTCAGGGCATAGTCAGTCGGTTTGATGTGTTTCAGAAAGAGACACAAACAAACAAACGTACATGGCATGAAAATACAAATTTTTTTTGACACTTGATACGGACTTCTGCATACAGGACCAGCAATTCAGTAACACAGCATCAATAAAGGCTGAAGGAAATTAAATCTACGGGGTAATGTTATTACAGTTATACACCATAGAGACTGTAATAAAACATTCTAAATGTGTAATATACATTTAGAGCACACACAAGCCAATAACAAACAACAGCAGCTGATGACATTTCCAACCTTTCAGAGCTGCTATCGACTTGGTGATGTTGGACAGCATCAAGGCCATGGTTTCCACTTCCTTTAGGTTCACTCGACATTTCTTGTTGATTACGTCGAGTCGCAATTCCTCTACCGTGGTTTCAAGGTCACTGAAAATGTATAAGTCTAGGTTCAATGATCGCGGCAGTGCAGCAGTTGGATAGACTTACAAAAGGCGTGGCCTACAGTCTCAGATTTAAAGTAGTAGATTGAGAAATAGGTATGTTCAAACCATCTGAAAGTTAAATAAATTTTTAACTTTGTAATAGACTTGAATATACAGCATTGGCTTCCATCGCCTAATACCTTAACGCTTGTTTATCTTATTCAGATCATAGGTCACAGCTATATATAAATGCTCAGATGGAATGACCACGAATTGTACCCACTAAATAGGTATTTATCTGCTGTATGTCTGTTATAATTTGGAAAATAAACAACAACAACAACAGGTTGGGGAAAAATCCATAGTTCAGTAATGCCTGTAGAAAGGAATACACAATGGGCTTCAGGCATACCAACCGTTAGCTAGGGACTCAGTCTATTAAATCTGACTTCCTCGCCAGCTCCTGCCAATTATGGACTGCTTCCATTTAACATGTAGCTTACCGTAAATCTTTGTCGACCTTTTTAGCCTCCTCCCGGTAGCTGTGGAGGTCTGTGTTAAGTTCCTGTCTCTGGTGTCGTACCGGCTGATCACCGGCTCCCGGCACCGTCCCTATCACTTCCTGTAACAGCAACGGATATAGAGAAATGCCAGTAACATCAGTAACCCATGGCAACAGACATTACTAGCTACCACATATTGTTTGTACAGGCCACAGTGGTTCGAATTCCGGAGTTGTCTTAATTCTACACTTATCTATAGCCTTTGGCTGATCAGTCATTGGTCTGAACTCGGGTCTCATTTCTCTGATGGTCTTAAAGTGAGATTCTACTGTTTATATTATTATATTCCAATGTGTGCTAGATGCATGGCTCTATCATCACAACATTCACCTGTACCGAAACCTCTGTAATGTTACTCACTCTCAACTGGCGACACGTGTCGAGGAAGATATCTCGCATCGTCTCCATGTTGGTGACCTGCTGGCGTTTGAGACGGTTCACCTCGACCCGTAGGTCCCGAGCCTGGCTGTACAGGCGACGTATTGTGTTCTGCATCTCGACACTGATCACAGGCTGAGGGGTCGCCGACGATACATCAGACATACCTGGTACAATGGACAATATACACTCCAGTTATACCACTGTGTCCAATACCTACAGGGCTCGACAGCACAGCAAGTACAGCAGGTATGGGGAAACTCAGGTTAAATACATATGCTCACATTACCCGTACAAGAAAAATCTGTCTGGAAGAACCTGTACACAGCTACTTCTCTGATGGCTAGCTTTATGCCATAAGTCTTGGTGCGCTATGTGATGACTGGGCCACCAATACTAGAGATCATAGCGCACCCACTACTGCCTGATAGAGTTAGGCTAAAACAGGGCCTGACTGGTTTCAACATTAGAATCCACCTCATACAACACTGACCAGCTAGCCAAGCAGTCTGTATAGACCTGCAACCTGCTGCTATCAGGGAAATTCTGAGAGATTAACAAACATTTTTCATCATCATCAGACCCACCCCTGACTAACCCTCATCACCTGTGTGTTGGGGGGGGGGGGGGGGGGATAGGAGGCTGGGGTAATGCGTATAATATTATTAATTGTTTATAACCCACCCTGC
>JAAUYG010013800.1_pt1 | contig 10236 bp, 7 predicted proteins | sample 7278091 | NCBI WGS metagenome assembly JAAUYG01 (sample SAMN14350201, study PRJNA611818) | marine sediment metagenome | isolation source: surface marine sediment (0.6m) | place: French Polynesia: Moorea | collected 2018-08
AAGCCACCTCGTGGTCTTACCACCCCTATGCCCTACGACTCTTTTCAGCGCCCCCCGGCCCCAGGGTCCCTCTCGCGGTCGGCCCAGAGTCATACCGGCAGTCAGCTTTTTTTTTCAAATTGTGTGGGCGATAAGGTTATGTTAAATAATTTCAATTACATTCTGTGTGGCGTTATGGTATGTGCCACTGAAACAAGGAATTTCGATTTACTTTAATGTGTGGTGTCACAGACAACGAAGTCCCACAAATATGGCGCTAAACCGCACTTCCACTTAAAGATGTTTGGAAACTTTCCTTTAAGAAAAAGATTAAAAACGCCGTTTCCAGTGCCAGTACACTGATCCGGTATTACCTCGCGTAATATGTCTCAGTCTGGACCTAAGGTCTCCGTCTTATAATGATTTATTCATTAATGTTATGTTCTGAGAAGCCATTTTTCCCTGACAAAGATTTATCTTTCCCCGCAATCTAAACACATCCGCGGCAATTATACTGTAATTCGCGTGCGTAGTTGATTTAGGGACCCATGACATGATCTTGGTCTTGAAAAAATAACGCGTCTACACTACAAACTTTCTGATACCAGAACGAATGTTCTTAAGAACGACCAGTTTTTAACGAGTAGGAAACGTTTATTAATATGGCCCCGACAAAGGACCAAGATTTTGTCTTCGTTGTTGTAAAAATGTGCAATATAATGCCTCAAGTCCCCCACGCTTTACTGGACAACCACTGACAGATGAGACGGAAGTGCCTGGTCAGGGTCTCAGTTACCCCTAAACAGCCTAGTTCCGGCACTGAGCCTCACTCACAAATTACACGTTTGATGTAAACTTCTGAATAATGTATACACCATTATCGCCATACATGAGCAGGGGCCGACCCCAAGAGCATGCTACGCGCCGGATGATTATGGGAACATATTAACAAGCAAATTACATCCGGAGTTCAACAGGGTCACTCTAGAGTGACTAACGTTACATATCATTATCATTCCATTGTTGATGCTGTATATAAAAGCAAGAAGTCGACTCAGTGTTAGAAAAGCCTACCAAAAACTCAACCTCTACTTTCAGAGAACTTGACAATGCTGCGACGTTACGATATAGCATCGGCAATGATAGTATACTTTATACTGTCAATCATGTCTGGCGTGACAGGAAATATGAGTTCAACTGCTGTACCCAGCAGTATTTTTCGCAACTTGCTAAACCAGCAGGACTATCAGCGATCTGATCCGCCTAGGTTAAACGCGCCGTGAATCACTATGATTCACGGCATTAATGAAAAGACACAGGAATTTTCGATTGCATTTAATCTCCGCCAACAGTAGTCCGACCCGAGACTACAGTTCGGTCACCTCCAGTCAGCACCATCACAAATTAACCTCGGCCAAGATTCTTGGAAGCCACTGTGGGTTCCAGACGTGTTCTTTCGGAACCTGAAGGATGGGGAATATGTGGATATGACAGTTTCCAATCGTCTAATGAAACTCAGCGCGACAGGTGAGATTTATTACGTAGCTGCAATGAAAGCTGTGTTCACCTGTCCCATGAAGTTCCAGAAGTATCCGTTTGATACACAGATATGCCCAATATGGCTGGAGAGCTACAGTTACTCTGGTGATGTCGTAAAATTTGAATGGCAGCCAGGTTCAGCAGTGCAGTTATACCCTGATCCGGAACTCATCAGTCACACGATTCTTGAAATTAACGAAGAAGATTGCTCGAAAAATTACACCGCTGGATCCTATTCCTGTCTGTGTGTAAAATTTAAGTTGGAACGGAAATACGGGCGTTTAATCACTCAAGTGTATCTTCCCTCTGTTTTAATGATCATCCTCTCCTGGATTCCGTTCTGGATTGAGACCAGTATTGATATCCTGGTTGGCCTGATGATTGTTCTGGCTTTGCTAATGGAGGCATCAACCAGTGACTTACCTCCAATCAGCTACATTACCGCTGTGGGAATATGGTTTTTAATTTGTGTTTTGTATGTGTTTCTGGCTCTGGTCTTGTACACAATTGGGCAGAGACTCAAACAAAATCAAGACAGAAGGCTGCAAACATTCATGATGCGGTGCAGAATCCTCTTATCTGTGTCGTTTTGCCTGTTTGAGGTAACTTATTTTATTGTTACCATTCTGATAATTATTTGAAGCTGTATTGAAGGGAGAAGTAATGTAACTTTTTGTGGCAACACATCTGCCAGAAATCACCAGAAAGGGATGAAAACAAAAAGAATTTGAAGTTTAGACTGGAATAATGACTTTATGTAAAGACTTATAATAGTATATAACATTGAACATTAATTTCCATGTACGCGACATAGCATCACAGTTCTCCCATTTAATCACTTTAAGTGTTTGTAAAATATCTGTTTGCTAGATATACTTTTATGTATTACGCATCAAGAGTAATCTGGAAGAGCCATGTTTATTATGTGTCTTGTATCTAATATTGTATAGCTAAAATAATATAAGTTATTAAAAGACGCTTCTTGAAAAATCAAAATGAATATTAATATGACGAGATACATACTAGAGTTTGTGATAAAGGTGATGACAGTTGGGTTTCCCAGAACAATAGTCGGCCTCAACCAGGCAGACCAGGGTCCAGTTTCTCGAAAAATCTTAAGTCTAGAACTGGACTTAAGTTCACTAATCACCTTGGTAACCATTGTCTTTCCATGCTTAAGATCACTAGAGGACTTAAGATTTTTTGACAAACTAGCCCCAGTTGGCGTTATCTGTCTATCTTGATATGAAGAATGTCATAAAGATATGTTAGTCATCACATTGGTAGGGGTTTTGCGTAATGTTCATTTGTATGTGATTTACACTCCCTGTATTGGGTATGCTGTCTCTGTCTTACTATGTGATTCGTTTGTGCGATGTAATCGTCCTTGTAAATATCTTTGAATAATAATTATAACAAACACTGGTGTTTGACAGAGGATATTTGGTCATCTGAACTCACGTGCTCAGGGTATCGATGTCATCAGCTTGTTATACGGAGTCAAATAACCTGCATTTTTGTACACCCTGTATCAGAATTGGATATATTATGTTTGTGGAGTAAATGTACTTATATTTCAAGCTGTATTAAAATACCTTTCTGTTGAAATGGCATCTGTAAGACAACACCAAAAGAGGTGGAAAGCGGTCAGTTTTTCTGGTCAGAACTGGCCAGTTTTCAATATGTTTGTATTTGGTGTGGGGTGAAATGTAAATAATGTAAATTATGAACACACGGGGGCGACAAACGCCACTCATAATAGCACAAAGTATGGGGAAGAGTTGCGAGAAAGCTGATGGCAGTTATAGCAAATAAAAGTAAGCTTGCCAGGAACAAAGTCAATGTTAAACAGGCAGATCAGTGACTGTGTCTCTATCTGTAGTCTGGATATATGATTGTAGACTTACTCGCTTAGGCTGTTGAAGACATGATCATCTACATTGTATGTCTTCTCCAATTGTTTGAAGCGGATGTAATACTTGAATGATTTCGATGTGATAAACGTCCTACACACGTACCACATATGCCAGTACTTGGTTCAGGATTAATTCTTTGTGGTACGTATTACAGCATTAACGTTAACCTATTCTCACTATGCAGTTACTAGCTCTTGCTCTGGTCGACGGTACTGCAAGTTAGTAGTTCAAAATCATCAAGCATCTAGGCCTAGGCACAAGAAGTTTTGGCTGTGCTGAAAAGTTTTGCTTTCATAATTTTTGCTTACTTTACATAGTCTATTGTATTCTCTATGGTTCTCAGCAATACACTGAATACTGATTTTTAAATATGTCTATAGAAGGTACCAATGATTGTCTGGCGGTTTTAGGGAATCGGATTATCTTCGATGGTAAATCATATACAGTTGAAACCCTAGGCTCACTTTCTTCCCCTTTGACACCAACAGAGGTATCACACCACGATTACCATGTTTACTTCAGGGGATGGCTGTTGTCACCATTTAGCCATTTTCACACCTTGCACGATGTCTTTTGAAGATGAGGTCTTCTATCTGACTCTGCACCTCCCTTTATACTACCAGCCAACAGCATACAGCCTGTATTGTGGGAATTGATAAACGATCCTTAAGTATTGATACGATATATGATGGTAACCTTGCAAGATATTTTCCCAATAATGTATACTTTGCATTTCAGATTTGGGGGAATGGGTAAATATTGTATGTCTTCCTATGTAATATCCTATGCACCATATGAATACCCCCTGTACATGTGCCAAATATTAATCGTATAATGTTAACATTTACAGTACAACACTCTCAGTGAACACACTAACTGGAAGCCGCGAAATTGCACAACTTGAGTGATGCCAACAGGTTTGGTTCATCCTGTACTGTACGTGCTGTATGCCCGTATGGATGAAGTTAGCTGTGCGGTTTACTGTTGATCACTTTTTCCTGTACAGACATGAGGTCGCATAGATTAAGTTGTATGTACCACGGGATGCCTGTGTATGTTTTGTACCTGGTATTGACGTGTTATTGAAAATGCATTTCATGTCCATTGCGCCACGAAGGGCTGGAGACATTGTGTATTGCGCTAACCTTGTTTTCACGTTTTTTTGTATGAGATAACGCCGTCACCAGAGGCAATATCACTCTAGCGATATTGGCCCTGGAGATACGAAATAATTGTAGGTTTTTGTATTTTTGTGACTACTTATGAACATTATTTTTTCTGTACCTGATCCATTAACACAGTTCGTTTATGTAATATATTTAGACGCTTTTTTGTCTTTTTGTCAGATAGGCTTTTATGTCATATACGGCAAGACTAATCATGCTGAATAGCCCTTTTCTGGTGTGTGTTGTACCCATCGTGGATGAAATATAAATTATTAATGCACAAGATGGATTGATATCACTTATAATAAGACAATATACATACTGGAGTTGTATGGAGCACATGAGAGTGAAACTTTCAAAACCCTATACCCACCCTCCACCCCCCACCCCCCCCACCCCAAACACACACACACACACACACGCACGCGCGGTTCTCAAGACAGTGTTATGTGCGTTGTTGCGAAAGTTTGCACATAGGTACCAGGCCCCAGTTGCAAGAAAGCCACGTAAAGCTTACGGGACCCGTAAGTGGTGTTTACGGGCACGTAAGGCCTCCCGCAAATTTTAAGAGCATTGCAAGATACATCATGACTGCCTACTAAATTTTACGATAATTTTCGACTTGACGTAACTCGTTATGGGTGGCCAACTGGGTCGGAAAATGCAATGCGTTATGGCAATAGTGTTTTTCTTGTTGTTTAAGCGCTACGTTTGGCGCCTGGACGTATTCGTTCATACCATATAAGAAACAAATGAGAAAATGGGGTATAAATATAATTGCATTTTTTAGTTTTGTAGTTTGTTTTTTTGTTGTTTTGTTTTGTTTTGGTTTTTGGTATTGCACACAATTTTTAATTCCAACATTTGTGCTTATATTAAATTCAAAGTTCTGAGTAGGCTTGACATTTGTGTGCACCGTCTCAGAAGATCTTAATGCAATGTATTGAGAGAAATGATCTGTTTTAGCAACAGTTTATGTACATGCGATGCCTTGCTTACCTGGAACAAGGAACTTACATTTAATTAGATGAAAGTGCAGCAGATTGGACACAAACCAGCAACCCTTCGGTCTAAGTTATATCAGAATGTTCTCACACTCGGCCATTACCCGACTTTGCTACTAATATTTTTTTCAGCTCTGCTTGATTGTATCAGTAGATTTTTGTCATGGGGCAGGCACGCACCGTTCACTGTTGTCTAAACACGTGTTCCCAGGATCTGCCAGGGGGATTAACTGCCAGGGGAACTTGCCTGGAACAAGTACCCCAATGGTTCTTGATGTAATAACAAGGTCACTGTGTGATGGCACAAACCAGGAACGGCCAGGGGGGGTAACATCTTATAACGACTGGAACAAGTACCTCAATGGTTCTTGATGTAAGAACAAGGTCACTGTGTGATGTCACAATCCTGACTCCTTCTATGCCCAGCGCTAAACAGAGCAGAAAAACTCAAAGTGTCATTTGTTTGTACTGGTTGGCGACTGAACGGTGAACCTTCCACACGCCAGAGCGTGGTGCGCTTTTGTCGAGAGGTAGAACACTCGACTCCAGACCACTGGGTCCCAGGTTCTAAACTCTGGTGACCTTTCATGCTTCGTCTCATTCACCGGCGCCCGGCCCGTTGCTGATAAGACCCTGTTAAGAAGCGACTTGAAATAAACCAATTCACTCACTCCACACGCCAGGGGAAGGATAAACTTTTGCACTATGTAAAGATGAAGGGAGTATGTCGACTTAGTGGTGGTTCGTCCAAACCATGCAACTAGTTGTAAACCAGTTTGATTTAATAAAATGTTTTCTAAATTATGACCTCTGATATTTTATGAAACATACATACGAAATACATACGTACCATCAGTGAAGCCTACCCAACCTGTAACACAAAATTGGAACTAAGAACAGAAGACCAGAGAGCGTAGGAATGAACAACCACAAGGCAAACACTTTACGACAGTGTAGCCGCCGAACAGTCTCCAGAGTAAACATACATGTAAACTGGTCCAAAAAGGTACTCATAACTACCATCGACATTGCTATAGGAATACAGAACATTGTATGTACATGTATTAAAATTACATAACAATGACCCTGTTATACCTACTAGACAGTGGTCGTTGATTGATAATTGCTGTTACATATTGTTTAGGGCAGTTCATATTCTCAACACAAAGGCTTTAATAAGAAATACTTAGATAAAAGGGGGAATTTTCCATCTATTCCTCCTTTTCTTTTTCTTCTGACAATTAGACCTGTGATTGAGCCTTAAAGCTGTCTCTGCCGCAAATGGTCATTACCTACCAACTCCATGTAAATATTATAGAAATATGGGCCTGGGGGCCTCATTACAAAATCATGAGGTTAACTGAAACCTTTGGGATCATTTGTGTCACACATCTATTTTCATTCGATACCATACATAAGCCCAGGAGAGTTGAATAGCTCCCCCAGTCAAATGTAGGGCATCCTGTGTTACCGCCATGGCATTCGTCTGTACTAACAAAAGCGAAATTGTCTATCCTAATAGCCTGGGTATATATAGAACCATTCCCTCCAGCATGTCATCCAGAGTTTCTACCAGCATGAGCGAGTCCTGCATTATTGTCGCATTATGTATCTATATCGAGTACACTGTTGCTGCATTTTGTAATTGCCACAAGCGGGACAGCGAAAATAAGGGCCCCAATTGCATGTAGCATCAAATGGCCTTTCTCCAACACTGTATGTGATACTTACACATTGGATCTATGGATCTATGCATACTTGATGTAAAGGTCGCCGAATAATTTTGTGAACCATCCCCACTACATATACATATATATCAAACGGGATCGGCCTTAACAGCAGGATGACCGGACAATAGCGGAAACAAAGCGTCAATGAAATTTCGTGCACACTCTAACGGATACACACTGTATGATCAAATGTGACCATAACTCCATTGCCAAAGCTATAGGTGAAACAAGACCTCAACTCAGTATAAATCTACAGTCAAGCCTTAGAAAAATGCTACGACGTTACAATACAGCAGCAACAGCCATAAGAGCAAGCATTTTGTTGTCATTAATGTCTGCCACAGCAGGACATGGAAATGCAACTAATGCTCCCAGCAGTATTTTCCGCACGCTGCTTAAGCAACAGGACTACCAGCGATCTGACCCACCTAGGTTAAATGAGACGACAGTGGTTAAGTTGGCTATGTACATCGGTATGATCCACGGCATCAATGAACGAACACAGGAATTTTCCATTTCTTTTTATTTGCGTCAGTGGTGGACAGACCCAAGGCTAGAGTTCAGTCACTTCCAGTCAGCGCCATCGAGAATAAGCCTAGGCAAAGATTCTTGGGAGAGAGTGTGGACCCCAGACGTGTCCTTTCGGAACCTGAAGGATGGGGAATTTGTGGATATTACCGTTTCCAATCGCCTAATGACGCTAAGTGTGACAGGTGAGATCTTTTACGTAGCTGCAATAAAAGCTGTATTCACCTGCCCTATGGAGTTCCAAAAGTACCCGTTTGATACTCAGATATGCCCAATTTGGATCGAAAGCTTCAGTTACTTGACTGACGTTGTAAAATTGGAATGGTCGTCAGATTCAGCAGTATTATTAAACCGCAATGTGACACTTTATGGCCACACGATTCGTGAGATTGAGGAAGAAGATTGCTCGCAGAATTACAGCTATGCGGCATTTCCTTGTCTCTCTGCAAAATTTACGCTACAAAGAAGAGCTGGTCGTTTAATAACACAGATGTATTTTCCATCTGTTTTGATGGTTATCCTGTCATGGATTCCCTTCTGGATTGAAACCAGTATTGACATTCTGGTTGGCCTGATGATTGTTCTGGCTTTGCTAATGCAAGCTTCAACCGATAATCTGCCACAAATCAGCTACATTACCGCTGTGGGAATATGGTTTTTGGTGTCCGTTATATATGTCTTTTTGGCTTTGATCTTTTATACTATTGCTCAGAGACTCAAAGAGCGTCAGGACAGCAGGGTACAAAAATTTAGGCTGTGGTGCAGAATCCTCTTGCCTGTATCATTCTTCTTTTTTGGTGTAGCTTATTTTCTTCTTTATATGTCAGGAATAATGCCATAATTTGAGGCAATATTAAAGCAAAAACGCAAATTTCACTTTAACATCCTCCATTAAAAAAATGGAAAGGAATAGAAACCTAATGGATTTCAAATGTGTTGACTGATAGAACATATTATTCGACGATTTACTATTTTACAGTAGTTGATCTGACAACACAAGTCATTTACTTGGCTTTATGTGCCGTATTCTGTTTTATGTGCCTTATTCTGTTTTATTCATGTTATTCTTAGGTATGTAGTCATGTATAACCATCTAACCATCTGTTTTCTATAAAATATAAAATGTATGTATAAAGTATATACATGTATGTATAAAAAATATATGTAGGAGCAGCGGAGAGAAAAGGAGGTCTGCGTTCAGTCCAGCAATCGTTGCGTTTTCTGTTTGCAACAGCAAACGATTCTCCTGCAAAAGGGTCACTTTACTGCTTTCAGCCTACTAAACACGCAAACGTTTACAATCGTATCGGTTGATAGGTAAGCCATAATATGATGATATCGTTGCATTCCTTGTTTCCCTCTATCAAATCTGCATATGATCATGACACTTTATGGGAACGGCAATACTAAGCTGGGTCAGTATTGCATTCAAAGCATTTGTGCTTTGGCATAGTTAGAACGACTGGCGTCACTCCCCTCTACGTGTTTAATACGTTATGCCAAGTTGTATTGCATACTTGATTGTTGCTTTTGTTGTCGTTGTTCTTGTCGCTGCTGCTCCTCCTACTACTACTACTGCTGCTGCTGCTGCTGCTGCTGATGATGATGATGATGATGGTGATGATGATGATGATGATGATGATGATGATGATGATGATGATGATTGTAAGAACAGACTGTTTTTAACTGTTACGAATTGTCATAATCGATATGTTTTGATGCAAGAATGACTAAAACCTTTCCACTTAAAGCGAGCACCTTCAAATTACAGAATTTTCCTCAATTATGACCCACTGATGTTTCTTAAGTGTGTGTAGTGTGACTATAAAGGTATTACTATATATAGAGTGTTTATTCACGTGCTAGATTGTTTTCATGTGCATCTTTGCCACTTTATCAGTGTTCTTAAGTGAGCGATAATATGTATAGTTCACGGTATATAATCATCCTCGTTATATTCCCGTGCATACCACACGTATCATCATTAGAATATCCTATAAACCAGTACGAAGGTTTTTTAGCTCTGCTTGACTCTGTCAGCAGAGCTCATGGTATGGGACTTTTGTCCGTCGTCCGTCGTCCGTCCGTCCTCACGAGTGATACCTTGTGTGGCTTTTTTGCGCCCAGTGAGGCACTGTGCAACTTTTCCGTTTGTGCAACTAGTTGCACAATGTAAAAAAGAAATAATTCTCAAAATGCTTCTCTTGACCCCTGGAACCCCCTCCTGTCTTCTTACAAAAAGTTGCACAATGTCAGTGTCCAATGCCCATCCATAAAAGCGTCCGTGGCTATGGACAAGACCATATGCTGGATTGTCCTACACTGGTTACGTTATGATGTGAAAGGCACAAGCTGCTGCTGCTGTCATAAGTAC
>JAAUYG010102207.1_pt1 | contig 10236 bp, 10 predicted proteins | sample 7278091 | NCBI WGS metagenome assembly JAAUYG01 (sample SAMN14350201, study PRJNA611818) | marine sediment metagenome | isolation source: surface marine sediment (0.6m) | place: French Polynesia: Moorea | collected 2018-08
GACATCTTTTCTGCCAAAGAATTCTGTCCTTATTAGAGAGGTGTCCTATGGTGAGAGAGCGCATCACATGCATACATATAGTACTACTTACTGGCAAGAATTTGTGTCCTTTCTAGACGGGTGTCCTCTCTAGAGAGTGTCCTTTAATAGAGGGACCACTGTACTCCTGTTAGAGTGTGATTTATACTGGCAGTGTCATTCATATTTAATGGCTTTTTTTCTCTACGGACTTTGCAGGTTGTTAAGCTGCTCAACACTAATGCTGCTATCTTGCTACCTGAGTTTGTCACCTTACTGGAGGATGACAGTGTGGAGGTAGGCTGTGCCTGGCGTGTGACACACACGCTGGAGATTGTCACCGACTGTTACTGAGCCACACACTGTACATTTGTATAGATCTCAAAATATTAAATCAGTGGACATGTGCTTTGCAATTACAAGAAAATTGTATTGAATTTGTATAGGACTCGCCAAAATCTTAACTTGGTACAGTTAGAACAGTTTGCAAGATACCAAGTAAAAACGGCAGAATGACTTGAGCTTTTAGTATGCCACATGAAACTAGAAAAAGAAGAAGAATTGGCCTTATGCCCCATTGTCAAAGATTTCAGTAATGCTTGTCATTGCTTGCTTAGATCAGCATTCAATATACTTTGTAGTGTTGGAGATACATAATTGTGAAAAAAATGTTGGACAAAGTGAGGGGAAATATTGTATTTCAGCTGCAAAATATTTATGTTTGAACGATCCCAGCATTTTGGGGGTAAAAGTGGTTAATTGTAAGCTGTGTAAAAAGTCAATAGCACCAAATACTCTAGAAAACTTTTTTTCAATAAACACTGTTTTTGACATTTTCCCTTGGACAGGTGTTGAAGGGTTTGATCAGTCACCTGCCGGAGACACTGGAAATAATAACCCGGTCAGCGGGGATTGCCATGCTGGATGTCAAGGTTAGTGTCCCACTGAGACACATTAAAATGACACATCTAGTGTGACCTGGGCCTGTATTCATAAGCCATGCCTAGGTTATGCAAGGTCTAGCTCCTAAAAGCAATGTAGCTAAGAGCAGGCTTACGAACAGGTATTTAGTAATATGTTAAATCGTTCATTGATAGTTAGCGGTTATGAACAGTTTGTGCATGCAACTTTAAAAAGTGTGCATTAGCCTGTTCTTAGCTATGTCATTCTCTGTGACCAACCCCTATGCATGGTTTATGAATACGGCCCCTGTAGTCATGCTATTGCTGCCATGAGAATTTTGAAAAGCTTTCAAAGCAAAATATATGCAAGAACCTGTTAGGGAGGTAACAGTATAAGTGACAACTGGGATTCTGTTTCAGGGTGCTTAGTAACCACGATTTTATTGTGAATGTAAAATTTTTTTTTTATATATCCACCTACAAATTGAGCATTATTTGTCTCTTTTAGCATCTGCCATCGAATGAAAAGAAAATTAGTAAAAAGGAATAAATGTGCACACTACTGGACTTTTGACATGTTCGATGCATAAATGTGGAAAAGCCTAAACATGTGTGAGCTATTAAACATTGCAGTCCGCCTTGTGTATGTAGTGGTACAGTAGTCCCTCTCTTAGTGGCCACTCTCAACAGAGACCACCCTCTCTAGTAAGGCCATAAATCTTTGCCGCTACTACTATCAATGTATTGACTTCTCCCCTGTCACCAAAGACCACCTATCTAATATGGTCACAATTTCTTGACAAATGGCGTGGCCATATTAGAGAGGGACCACTGGTAGTCCCTCTCTAATATGGCCACCCTATTTGTCAAGAAATTGTGGCCACATTGGAGAGGTGGCCTATCTTGAGAGGGAGAAGAAATAATGCATTGGTTCTAGCAGCAGCAGAATAACATGGCCACATTAGAGAGGGTGGCCTCTGTTGAGAGTGGCCACTAAGAGAGGGACTACTGTATAAAGTCTATTAGTATATTATTTCATATACTTATACTTAAAACATGTTGTAATAGTTACAGTATTCTCAATCGGAATTCTCTTTCCCTGGCTTTTCAGGCCCCTCTGTTCACCGACATAGTATCAGCATTACACTGTGCGGAGGCTGTGGTGTTTGCCTCTAACAACTGGCGGTTGCAGGAACTGCTGATGCAGCAGTTATCCTGCCTGCCTGCCTGCTTCTCCAGCGAACAGATCTACTGCAAGTTTGTCCCGCTTCTGTTCAGAAAATTGGCCACAGCGGTTAGTTAGTACCAGTGCTATCTGTGATGCGGTGAAGCAATGCAATAGTAATGTAAATTTACACTGAAATATGTTCTACACTTCTTTCTCTCAGCATCTGAAATTTTGAGCCACATAAGCTGACTACAACAGCCAAATTAGGAGTTAACATATTTGAAACTTATAAAGGACCATTTCTCTTGTACATTTGTAGTATGCATTTTGCAACCCTCTATTTTAAGACCACCTTTATTATAAGACCACTTGAGTGGCCAGAGTTCAGATTTTATTTGAAGTTTTGTTTTTAAGACACCTTGCAATGTAATACGACAGTTTCGTGGCCCTATGGGTGGTCTTAAACAAAGGGTACCATTCTACATACAAAATCTGGTGAAGCCTCCAGAGTATGACCACCCATGGTGACTCTTCTGAGCTGGTCTTAATTTTGAGGCGGTCTTTTTTCTGAGACAGCTAAACATTGAAAATATAGTTTGGATATTGCTGGAAATTGGTCCTAATCTTGAGATGGCCTTATTTACTGAGATGAGATGCCTGATTACTGAGATTCCTATGTCTGTACAGATATACCCTGGTATTTTCCTTGTCACGCATGATGGGCACATGTTTCTAGTGTGTTGATTATGTATTTGTGTATTTTCTGTATTTATAGAAGGCCCTGCCAGTGAAGCATGCCGCCGCCCAGACCATCCTCAAACTGATGAGGACCAACCATCGGCTGGAGCAGCGGGAGGACATGTGTGACCAGCTGATTGATGGTGAGTGAGGGGACAGAGCTGTAGACTGGAGCCGTTTTCTTAAAAATGTATTTTGTGCAAAACTGAACTTAAGAACTCTAGACTGGAGGAGGTTTCTCAACAGATGTTAAAAGAATTCCACTTTAGTAATGCAAAAAGACATTGGTTGTTAAGGTAGGTATGGAAATCTGCAATTTATACTGTCCTCTATTTTGAGGCGACAAACAGGAAAAAATACCCCAAACACTATATTTACAGGACTGAAGGTCACTCTGGTGTGGAACACTACATGTATATGGCAAATACAGTCTGGTGATAGTGTAGGGATTGAGGTTATTGGTAGGCCAGTTCAGCTCACACACATTAACTGACTGGGATAAAAACAGGAAAGATAAGCAATAAAGAAATCTGTGTAGTGATGTGAAAAACATTTATTCACACAGTATGTGACATATACATGTATATGTAGCATTCACATATTAGTGTACAACAACATTGACTTATATGCAGAATACAGTCAGGTAGTAGCACCACACAGGTCTATGTAAACAATAGATATAGTTCAGGCGTAGGCTGGGGGTAGAGGGTTGTAGGGTAGAGGCCAGTAGGGCCAGGCCTGGGGGGGATTGACCAGGGCAGGCCAAGGGGGTAGACCATACTGGAGGGCTAGGGGGTGGAGGTAGGCTGCCTGAGAGGGGACAGTGGTCATGCTCTGGTGAACATGGGGGCTGTATAGCTCTGGAGATGTTGAAGATCTAGATGTTTCGCTCCTTGGAGAGGTTCCAGATGGGCTGTAGATGCCGTCGCTAGAGGAGACGTGATCCAGATACGTTCCAGGCAAAGAATGTGGAGATGAGGATGGAGAAGACATACTGGATTCGCAGTATCCGGTTGTAGGCTCAGTCTTCACTCTATTCAGCTTGACGTCTTCTGGATCCAGGGTCCAATGATCTGAAGACAATGGTAGCTGGACTTTGAACAGTGGCTGTGGGGTCTTCAGATCTGGCTGCGGTGGAGACTGAGACTGTTGGACTGCAGCCTCAACGGCTTCTGGGGACACGGGTAGGGAATGATCAGAAAGTTTTGTTGCTGCCATGGATACCTCAGCTGCTGGCGTTGCCATGGCATTCTTTCGGCAAGACCTGGAGATGCGCTGACACAACCGTTGCTGTCTCATGACTAGGAAGCCACTGGTGTTTCCGGAGCGAGTGCGTTTATTGGCGAGCCACTTCCTGACCTGGTCTTCCTGGATTCCTCCCTCGCGTGCCAGGTGGCGCACCGTCCTGGTACTGGCGTACGGAAGGTCGACGTGACGTTGGTACCAGTCCTCCATCAGAGCCACAGCATGGCTGCTCAGGAGCCGGGTAGATCGATGCCGGGTCCGGCGTGTCGTCTGGGGAGCGCGAGGCGGCGGCAGAGCTGACGTCAGTGCAGGCAGCAGGGTGGGGGGCGGCGGACTGGCAGTGGCTGTGGCTGATGTTGGTCTCTGGGGACTCAGCTCCCAAGGTCGGACAATCTTCGGGCGGTTGGGATCAGCAGTAGACATCCTGAAGCCTGAAACAATCACAGGAATAACGACAATCAGTGCCTGATTGAACACTCCAGGAAAATGCAACAATGACAGCTAGAGAAAAAGAAGCAGAATTTTAAAGAATTTAAGAGAAGCAGAATTTATTTGTAAGAAACGGGGCATGAATTTACAGCACTTATTATTACATGTAAAGTATAAAAAAAGAAACTAACTAAAAAGGATCCCCCCAAAAAAAAAGCCAAACCAAAAAAATCTGCAAATTTAAAGTTAATTTGAAGGAAAAATCTATTGAAAAAGCAATACTTTTGAAGCAATAATTCTGTTTATCTCTTTAAAATAAGTATATTTAAACACTGCAGCTTGGAACTTACCACTATTGTGTATCCAGTATGTCTGATTTACAATTCCCAGAGGAGATCTCTTCCCAAATATATATAGGTCCTAAATTCAGTATGTATACAAACAGATAACTCCAGTGAAAATCTGTCCAGAGTTCCAGCAGCTTATCTCAAGGAGAGTTTGCAGTGTAGAATGATCAGACTTACATCCCAGCCAGTTATATAGAAACCCAAGCAAGGTGTTGAGCACATCTGATGCCACATCTGACCCATGGCTGCCTCAGATGTGAGCAGAGCAGATCTGGACACATTGAGCAGATCTCGGGGAGGTGACACTGGCTCTTCCCTGAGCATCCTTGCTGAGCTCAGGCTCAGTGTCAGGGTTTTGAAATCTGTTAGAAGTGAGCAGAGCAGATACGGAGGCGTTGAGCAGATCTCAACCCCTGTCATGTAGGGGATCAGTTTGTTATTCATTGAGCATCAGAGGTGAGGACAGCCTCAGGCTTAGCTGTTAGAGACTGTTTGAAGTCTCTGGCATACACACTCCCAGTAACAACACCTTGGATTTGTCACATGGGGATAGGTGTGAAAACAAGCTCACCATACACTCAGCATACTTAATATCAAACCATTGATCATAAATTGAAATAAACAAGCATCAAGAACAGAATAGATGTCACTGTGTCACTTTTAATTGAGTGAAAAAATAAATGTCCGCACTCTTCAAGCACTTGTAATTCACACTGCCACTGTACTCATCTGTACGATACATGCTTAAAGCTTCATCAGTTTTGACATGATCTATCATCACCAATTAAGTTTTATGTCCTGATTGAAATCTAAATAAAGCAGCTTGTTCAAAATCTGTCCCAGGTTAACATGAATTTGACAAGTGTCAATAAGTCAAAATTAAAAATATCGCTTATTAAAATTATAACGAATCTTGTACAATGTATATGGTGAATAAGGTCATGGTCATTCGAGCTTCCGTTGCTGCTAACTAGCTGGATTCCTTAAAAGGCCTGTAACAGAACGTAAATACCAAAAAAAAAAAAAAAATAATAAATGAAAAAATAAATAATGAATGAAATGAAATGAAAATAAAATATATTCCAGTTGGTTATTTTGGAAGTCCCCAGAGTAATGTTATGCCCTTTTATATAGTGTCCTTGAAATGTAACTATCTTTTTAATATTAAATTACGAATGAATGTTTCTATCCTCTCTTTAAATATACATGTAGTTTTGCCATCTTTGACATGTTGAAGTAATGTTATACATTAACTCCAGTAACTTTTATTGATCTATTCCCTCAATCATTCCTTCATTGTTTATATGTGAGTCACTTCTGATTCTAGTGGGCCTAGTATGTAGATATTCCCCAGCTGGAAAGTAATGTGAGAAATCATTTCTGACTTATTATTTTCTTGTTGATGTTCAAGTACTAAATGAAAGAGAAAATATATCATACAGTTGAAGGAACTTGATGTCTTTATGAAGTAAAACAGGGTGAATAGACCAGTCTGTTTTTGTACAAAGCTTTTAAACTTTTGCTGTCACCAACTGAGTTGTCTGTGTGAACATTGAGAACTGTCAGTAGATGTACTTGTACTTGTGGTTTGGTGGCAAATTTAGTACAATGTACTTGCCGTGTGGTTTGGTGGCAAATTCAGACTATAAATGACATTCAAGTGCATTTAAAATATTTGTATGGAATTTAGGTCTGGTAATGTACTCTGAATACCTGGTATCATTTGATAATTGATGAAGTGGTGACATTTGCACAGAAATAATATTATATTATAAGTTTTTTCTGTAGAAGATTATTTAAAAAAGTAGCTCTGCCAGGTTTCTGCATACTAACTGAGCCAGACACACAGAGAGTGAAGTTCTGTCTGACCCAGTGCTAAAAGCCAGAAACAATTTAACAGAAAAAAGTTCAAATGTATGTGTAATATATGACAAATATGCTAGTATAACAGACACACACACAAAAAAAAACAATTATTGTATCCGACGAGTAACTTTTAATTAGCTGAGTGTTTTGGTTATGTGATGCCACACATAGAAATTCCAGACACCATAAAATTGCAACCACTACGACTAAAGTAAACCGCTGAGCAAGGAAATGTGACAAATCACAGTGATCTGCAGAAGTTGTGAGAGTGACTAGCTGGTGCTAATGTAGGATTATATTATCAGAGGTTAGACACCAGGTAAACATGAGGTGTTCTTATGTGCCATTAGACCACATCATGTGTACCGGGTATATAATGTGACATATTACATACATGTTTGTGTTGTAGATTGTGCTCTTGTGTGCAGAATCTACAGATATAGCAAAAACAAATTTAAATTTCACAGACAATCTTAAGTATTTTCAAGAAATATATTTGTAATTTTCTGACATCATAAAAATGTGAACACTAATGTTCACTTTCGCTATGTTTTTCCCATTCCAGAGTTTGGCCGCATAACATAATAAGATTTCCCAGACAATCTTAGTATTTTCAAGAAATGTTTTTGTTTTTTTTCCATTCCAGAGTTTGGCCGCAGCCGAAGCTGCCATCAGCGCAGCCTGTTTATCGACGTCTGCCGCTTTGTCCTGGAGAGATTCTCCCGCGCCTTCTTCAAGGAATATTTTTACGAGCCTCTGCTGGAGCTGTCCACGGACCCTGTGCCCAACGTGAGGCTCCGTCTCTGTCCCCTCTTACCACAGCTGAAAACTCTAGTCAAACTCCCCGGCGACCGCAGCTTGTTACAGCTACTGGAAACCTCCGTCCGGAAGATCATGGTCAACGAAAAAGACCGGGATGTGTTGGCCGCACTGGAACAGGTACGGTAGTCTCACTTTATAAGAATACCCCTGCTACAAAATAATTTTGTCATTGTCATTTTGTCGTTTATGTTTTAAGAAATTTTTAATACCTTGCCATTTCAATCAGCTTTTTAAGTGGTCTAATATCTGTTAGAGCATTCCTACCAATACTCTAGTCAAGCTTGGTCATATTTCCATTGTAATATCGCACTGGTTGTGATTTTTCCAGGCGGTGAAGGCATTAGACAGTGTACAGGTTCAAATGGAGTCCGTAAGTGTTTGGTGATATTTTCTCACTAAGATCCAACTTGAATGAAAAACTACATAGAAATATGGAAAGTAATCCTCGATGTTAAAATACTCAAACACTGGAAAGTGTGATACATGTACATGTGACAGATAAAAGAATATGTTTCTTTCAGTACAGTGCAAACTTAATACACCGTCCTGCATTTAAAGTACTGAGCCAGATTCATAAACCATGCATTGGTTATGCAAGGACTAGCTACTAAAAAGAATGTAGCTAAGAGCAAGCTTACGAACACTTTAAGTTGCTAAGCATAAACTGTACGTTACCGGCAATTGACCATGAACGATTTAATGAATCATTTTAAATACCAGTTTGTAAGCCTGTTCTTAGCTACGTTCTTTTTTTGGCGACTAGTCTTTGCATATTCTGTGCACCATTTATGAATACGGGCCCAGGAACCTTTATAGATGTTATATCTCTACTTCAGAACTGGAAACCCTATATCAATTTCAAAAAAAAAAATCTTAATTATTATCAAGTCTGGAAAGAAACTTTTACTACCGTAATCACCTTGGCAGCCTTTGTCTTTTTGATGCTTAAGGTCACATGTAGACTTAAGATATTATTAAGAAACCATCCCCAAATCACTAAGAAAATAAAGCAAGATAATTGAATCTGGCTCCTAAAATTTGAGTGTTGAACATGTTGAAGAGAAAAACTATCTTCGTGTAGAAATCTGAAATGTGCTCTTTCTGCTTTACCTAAAAACTCGCCTAGCAATTTTGGCGTGCGCATTTAAGATGAATCTACATAGTGTATAATGCTATCAGTTTCAGTATTATAGCATGTAATGGTAGTAATATTGTATTTTTCTAGCTGACCAAGAAGTCGCATCAGGAGGACAACGCAGAGGATGAGAGGAAGGAAGCGGAAGAACAGAGGCTACTGGACCTGGTCAGTGTGGGGGCGGTAGGCACAGACATTACTGCTATACTACCAATTCGGCCATGGTGTAATTACTGCAATAGGGTTTTAGATTAGATTATAGACTACAATAGTGATCCTGCTGTGTGGTAGAAAAAAAAGGTAATAGTGCCAAAGTGACAAGTAATATAATTGGATTTACTGTGGTGGCGTTGTGAGACTGGTGACAACTGGTGTCTCACTGTGACTCTGTGTCACAGGTACATTGTGACAGTGAGTGATGCTAGCCCCAGGCAACACATATTATACTAACGATAATAATAATAAAAACAATAATAATAATAGTCATGGGTTTTAATAATAAATTCCATGTAGGGAGCTCTGTGCTGTGTATTTGGTGCTTGCTGCATTGTTGTTAAAATGTTATTGACTGACAAATGGAACAAAATCCAAATCCAAATTAGTCATTTTTATAGTGCCATTTCAACCAAGAATTATCATTGGTTCTTGGCACACAAGTCACTTCAGAGTCTCTAGAGCAAGTTTAGCGACCTTGATCTATAACTTTATAAAAAAAACACCATATCTTCAGCTCCCTTCCTTCCGACTTTCAATCCAGGGCAGAATAGGATGATGGTCATGACTCATTGGGATGTTTCAAAGGAGAAGACTCTGAAGTATTTCCATCTTTCAACACCTTAACCACCAACTACTGCATGTACTGGTAGCATTCTATACCGAAATGCATGTTAACTGATCTGTGCCTTTTGCTCACTCCCCTGTAGGAGGAGAAGGAATTAAAAGAAGAAGAGGCCAGGGCAGCCAAAGCTGAGAAGAAAAAGGGAGGAGAATCGGCCAACAAGAAAGATGGGTCCAGCAAAATCCCTGCTCCTAAGCGAGGTAAAGCGGGGGTGCCAAATTATTTTGTGATCGGCTAAAGGTCGAACCTCTTTTTCAGTGCTGAGGTTTCTTTGTAAAGTTCAAACACTTGTACATTACAAGGCAATGCAATGTACATCACATGGCAGTGTATGGGTGTGCTTCAAGGGCGGATGCAGGGGGAGGCCTGGGGGGCACATGCCCCCCCCTAGACCTGGCTATACGAAAAAAAAATATTGACCCTATACCCTTTCAACTATTAAACTTTTATTATAGCCGGTGGGCAGTCGACCAGCAATTAGAGCTTTCAAGTTTTAAAAAGTTACCCTGAGTACCCTCTGATATGCATAAAACAATAATAATCCACTGTTAATCCGCTGTTATAACATGGAGTCTGGAATTACTACTTAAGCATATGCAATAACAAAGACGATTTGACATCCTTATTGTCTCTATGGGCCTGTTTCCCGGGGCCTGAATTTGTGTAGAAGGGGGGGCACACTGTTTTCACACCCTCCAACAAATGCGGTGTTCTCTTCCACCCCCGCC
>JAAUYG010170019.1_pt1 | contig 10236 bp, 7 predicted proteins | sample 7278091 | NCBI WGS metagenome assembly JAAUYG01 (sample SAMN14350201, study PRJNA611818) | marine sediment metagenome | isolation source: surface marine sediment (0.6m) | place: French Polynesia: Moorea | collected 2018-08
TAGAGTACTTTTGACTGTTAATTGTTGAAGTTCAGTTTGGGGTCATTCGGCGCATTTCCCATTTTTGACGACCTTGTATCTTGGAAACAGCTAGTCGTCGGGGGTAAGTACTTAGTGTATATAGAGTATCTTTGACTTTTAAGTGTTCAAGTTCAGTTTGAGGTCACTCCGTGCATTACTGATTTTTTGTCAACCTTGTATCTTGGAAACGGCAAGTCGTAGAGCGAAATGGACGAAAATGTGACCTCATGGGTAAGTATTCAGTATATGTAGAATTATTTTGACTGTTAAGCGTTCAAATTCAGTTTGGGGTCATTCGGTGCATTTCCAATTTTGAAGACGTATCTACTTTTCACTCAAATATTCAGTGATCTTTGTAGTGCTAAGTTTATATATTTCTGGTATCCTTTTAATTAGCAAGTGACCTAGCAGAGTCTCAAGGCCCTTGGGCCTCCAGCTTGGTTTTGTTATTTTTGGTTGTCAAATCAATTTGTATCTATATTTTTACTGGTAGTGGTAGTATATGTATCAGATCACAAAGTTTAGCAGTTCCAATTTCACTACTTTATTCTTTAATCAGCTGTCCCTCCGGGTGTTGCCCCTTCTGGGGGAGTAAACCTATATTGATCAACTTAAGTTAATCAAATTAGGCTAAACTTGTACGGACTAAGCCTGCCAACTGGCTATCTAAACAGTAAAACTGTAAATACCTATCATAACTTAGGCGTGAACGACCCGATGTGACCCATAGTTAACTTCAACTATAGGTACGGTAGTATAAGTTAGCAGTCACTTGCGGATAATCCCGGGATAATCATACTGCTAGTATAGGCGATCCATGCATTATCGCTCAGATAATATTCGGGTTCAAATTAAAGTAACACTGTGAATACATAAAATGACAGATAATTTGACATATAAGGCTATGTACTTTGAATCTTCTAAATCCTTAAGCTGTTGCATTAAACGATCAAGTTGCTCTTCAATATTTTTCTTCAATTTTGAGGTTTCAGCTTCTCCCCTAGAAGCCATAGTGTTGATGGTATCACGAAACAAATATCATGATTTCTGACGAAACATTCTACACACAGAGTCAGTAGTATTGGAAAAATGTAGAATGTTTCGTCAGAAATTATGTTTCCAGAGTCCAAAAACATTCACTCCCACATATCATGATATGATTAAGCAAATGAGACATGCAGCAGAACAGGAGAGCAACACGTGTTCAGTGTTGCAATGGCGTGTATAGTAGCTCGCAGGAGTGAAACGTAATACGAGCAACAAAATTAAGGAGGTTGGACACACTTTTAAAAATATTTAAGAAATTTCTGAAATTAAGTTTTTGGTAAAGGTAAGGTTACCAAAATTAAGGTTTTGGTAAATGTGTAAGTTTGAAATATTAAATAAAAAAGTGGGGTCACCGTTGTCTAAAAAAAGATATACCCACAGCAATATGGGGTACTTTCAGGAGTTTCCCTTCGAGAATTAACATGGCACCTAATGAGGATTAGGACCAGACAACACAAATTCTAGCCAATATCATAAGGAAATAGATTTACCATTTTTCTAATTTTTATATACATGTATGTTGAAGCTTGAAGTCAGTATGTCAATATAAAGTAAAAAAAAATCTATAGGTCACCGTCCTTATTTTTTGACTACAGGCTGAAATTCGCAAAAATCTATGGAAATTCCATGAAAAAAATCAATATTTAGGTAGTGCAAGCCACTTTCAGGGAAAAAACGTTTTCCAGAAATATGTTTCTATGACGAACGATTGTTGTGTCGCTAGGCATCAAAAATAACAATCCCAAAATGCCATAAACTGTTGAAAATGGGTAAAATACAAACCATTACAACGAAAGTGTGTCCAACCTCCTTAAGGTCTATAAAATGAACTGTCCAGTAGTTGCCTTGGCAACCATTGTCTACTGTATGTGTAAGATTATTTTTGCACAATAAGATAAGATGCTCGCTCTTCTCAAAGTACACTTCTCTACTGTAGACACAATTATCTGGCAGAAAGGAGGGGTCTCAGTAGGAGTGGGACTACCGTATGAGTGATGTTGTACACACCTTTTAAAATGTGAAAAACGCTGTCCTCCAGTATGACTGGTGCCCCTCCAATATGGTCACCTTGTTGACTAAACAATTTAGCCATGTTGGAGATGGTCTTTGGTGAGAGGGAGAATTAAATACATTAACAGTACCACAGTAGTAGCGTCAAAAAGATTTGTTGCCACATTAGGGAGTGTTGAGTGGCCGCAAGGAGGCGAGGCCACTAGTTACAAATCATTTGGGATGACCGAGCTATATCCTCCACCTCGAATGTAGAATATCAAAGAGAAAGTAAGGGTGGGGTGATCGGAACTTGGAAGTGGGATCTCAGAATAGCTGCCACAGCAGCCAGTGTATTACATGTACTGGTAAAATGTAACTGTCACTATATACAGTGCAACTTGTATATAAAGGCCACCATAGGGACCAATACAATGTGGCCCTTGTATACAGGTGGTCTGTACATACAGGTTCAATAACATGGAAAGTATACCCTTGGTACCCTATAAAAGGTGGTCTTTATATACAGGTGGTCTTTAAGAGGAGGTTTGACTGTACTGTTATACCAATGTTTCAGGACCTGGTCGGAGTTAACCTGGCCGGTCTGCGCTTTCTCAAACAGCAGCTAGAGGAAAAGGAACAAGTGACGGTGTTCGGGGATGCCACCGACCACTTCAAACAGAAACGCAGAAAGGAGAAGAAGAAGGCCATACTGGCTATCAAAGTATAGCCCCCATACTGGCTACGAAAGCGTAGCTGTGTGTGAGACTGTGTGTGTGCATGGCAGTGTACTGTAAGACGTGTTTGGTTTTATGTCGGATGAAGAATATTAAAGATATTTTGCAAAACAAATGCGTTCGAAGCATTAATACAGTGTTTATTTCAATATATACTGGTATATATATATCTATCCATGCAGCCCTACATGGAGTGAGCAATACCAACAATGAGCAAAGTGGATATTTCAGCCACCTATCACACGCTGGCTAGATGAGTAAGTACGAGCAAGCCAAGCATTCATATGTCAACAACATTTACATGTCGACATATGATAAAGCATTCATTTTGAAATATTATACAACGTACATGGTCATGTACCAATCGTCTTCTCAAGAAACCACCTTTATATACAAACAGTCATTATGAAATATTTCTAACAATGGCCACAATTACCGCATTGTTACCAGATAAATAACAGGCCAAAAGCTAATCTATCCAAAATTTAGCACTAACAATCACTGAAATATCATTAGTTACTTCCATTTTATACTAAGAAAAATTCTACACAAACACATGATTGAACCTGATAAGATCTTTGATAATTGATAAATCTTTGCCAGTGACCCAAAGATACACTCTGTACAAGTGGCTGGGAACTGCCACAGCTAACTACATATTAAAGTGCTATACAGAGTTTACGTTACCTCGACAATCATCGGGCCCTTTGACGGGATTAGCACTAATAATCGCGTATAATTGTACTCAACACCAGGAGGCACCAATTCATGATAGCAATGTGTACAGTGGTCCCTGTAATTGAAAACCCCTCTGTTTTACAATTCCCTCAATTTTAAGACCACCTAAGTGACACCACTTTGCTTTCAATAAAATATCCCTCTAATTTAAAACTACCTTCAATTGAAGACCATATTTTCCTGGCAGAATGGGTGGTCTTAAAATGCAGGGAACCACTGTAATTACATCTACCAGGTAACTGAAGACTAGGAGTCATCACAGATAATATACAGGCAATATTGTGACACCTGAAATGCTAAAATGCCATATTGAGCAAGCTCTCACTTCCGATGAGAAAAAGTAATCTTTTTATATATGTTCTTTTTATGCATAAATAATATACATTACTATCTATATAAAAGAGCATTTACTCTGCAAACCATAATTTTACATAATTATAAAAAGCTTTTATGCTGAAAACTGATTTGAATATCTACACAACATGTAACTAAAATTGGTCACACAGCAAAAATGAGTCGTCCAAGCAGCAAAGTCTCGATGTAAAGAACTATATAGTACACACTTGTCACCCGATTATGTCATGAATTGCTACAAATTGTGAGCGTGTGATATGCGGAACCTACGTTTGTAGAGCAAATATCTATATAGACAGATAAACCACAAACTTTGGATATTGATAATCTCTCATGAATATATCACATAATATCTACATGTGGTATGCCTGCTATGAAATGCATAAAGTTACAACAGCAACAGTAAGCAGTGGCCTTCAGCGACCAGAAAAACAAATTTATCAAGAAAATTAAATATCTTGAGGCACTGGTCAAATCAGACCAAACTTTTGTCACTTTATTTGTTACACTACAATACTAGTAGCACCTACACTCAAGAATACCTGACCGTTACTACCTTTGTATTTCACCACTCTGCCCAGAACTATGGATACACTAGTACGATATTGTATAAGTGAACAATGTTCCTGGAAGACGAATTTAATAACCTTGCCATTGACAAATGAGAAAGTTATCACGTGTGTATACAAACATCACTTCACATTGGCCCAGTCTGGAATTTTATATCTATCAGACCAGATTTCAATCTCACAGAAATGATCAGATTTCACATTGTGCAATGTATTATATGAAAGAGTGTTACATAACGCGGTACATTGCAGTATGAACCGTGTTGCTGGGTTATGGCAGCTGGGTCATTCCACAGTTATAGAGCCGTAGGTTTACCAGATTTCCCAGGGGTCAGTGGTGGACTGCTGTCTGTATGGGGCACAGGGGTGGCGGTTGTAGGGGTCAAAGGTCGAACTGCCCCCTTTAGCTTAACTGGTTTCTTACTGACTGGGGGAGGAGCAGCAGCTTTTGGAGGTCTGTACAGGGTATGGCTGACGCTGCAAAACAAAATTGGGGAAAGTTGGGGATTACACAGAATCCAGTTTAATTATTTCCATTGCATGAGAAGCACATTTATTGTATGAATTAAATGAAGTTGTATCAGATTAGGTGATCAGATGATTTTAAAATGCTACATGCAGTTCTTGGGATTTCAAAAGTGCATATTCTTCTTTAAGAATAAAATGAAACAGTGCCACGGTGTACCAATCGTATTAGGTCAAATAGATCTCACAAAGATAAAGTCGTCATATTTCTGTAATTAGGTATTCGGTTGCATGCAGTTTTTAGGACCAAGAATAAAAGATGCTGGAAAAGATACATCAATTTCTGGGTACAAAGACATTACATGTAATGAACTGCTCTATGCAAATAACTTGGGGTGGTTGAAGTCCTATATATTGCATACATATCATTACCTTAAAATACACCATGCACTTTAATATTGATATAATCTATTTTAGGCTCTTTAATAACACTTTATCTATCATGCCCTCATGCAAACTCAGCAAGCTTACTCTCAGCAAATGAAAGCTGTTTATAAGGTAATAGCAGCAAGGCTGCCATAATCATAGGCATAATCAGATGGAAGTCAATGCCTATGATATAACAAGGAAAGGAAATGTGCAGGACATTTTCCAAAAGCAGTAGCGTAGCATGCTGACGCACTGGGTCGAGAGACAGGTGTGGGTAAAGTCAGAGCACAAGCATTCACAGCTTCGTTTCTCTCCATCCAAATCGATTATACTCAGTGAATCGATCTCATAGTAGCATCACTGCATGTGTATTAGGGATCAGGGAGATGTACACAACCATTCCAGCCGATATAACTAACATACCTATATAACCTGGCATTTAGCATGATCTGCAAGTTTACAGAAGAACCTGTGGCAGCACAATGGCAACTCAAGTGTCCAAGGAGTGTCTGACAAGGAGCATGGCCAGAGATTATAAATGTGTTGGAACATGTAGTGGTAGAATTCACCAGCATCACATAACATTGTAACTTTAAAGTACAGTAGAATAGGTACCTGTCTTGACAGACGATCCCATTGGCCATAAAAATGTGGTCTCTCAAGACCGGTGGTCTTTGGTGACAGGGTCAATTACATCAAAATGTAGAACTTTCTGCCTAGACTGTATGGTCTTTAAAGACACGTGGTCTCTCAAGACAGATTTTACTGAGTGTATATTATTCCAAAGTTTCCTGGCAGTACTGTACTGTGCTTAGTTATTTAAATCCGACTTTGCTTATCACATGCAATGCATTTTACACCACCAAAACACATGGATTATGGTGTGATGTCTCGCTGCAAGACACAATCTAACAGCTTCAACCCTATTGAAGCTACATGTAGCTACAGTCAGAAATGGTGGTGAATTTATAGAATTTAGGGAAAAGCCAGTCATGCATGATAACACCATCAGGCCAAACTACCTGTATTTCATTGAAACTAGGGAGTTCTATATAAGAAAGTCCTTTAGAGCGTTTAATATGAATATTTCAATTCATGCACTACTCCAAGCTTCTAGATCTAAGCATGCAAGCTCATTTAAATGTCACAAAAGGCATGCAAGCAAGGGATAAAGAAAGAAAACAACCACATCAAGTAAACACATACTGCTTAGATTTGACACAGACTACCATCTGAAAAAACAAGTACACCAACACACTACAGGATATGACATTAACCTATGTTGATCACATTTGCCACAAGTGTATTTCAGTTAAAGAAGCCACTACAAATGTTATAAATTTTAACTGAAACTTTGTGGCAAGATACTACCAAGAGACTGTAAAAAGGTAAATGTTATAGGTAAATTAGATGTAGAAGCTACACATTTGTGTACAGTAATGTATTTTTGTTACACAAGAATGCCCCAAGTTTAGACTTAAATGCGACTGAAATTTGAGTACTGGTAGATTAGGTAACAGTCCACATTTTCAACAGGGTACAAAATGAAAGCAGATAATCAAAAGTGACCTCAAACAACTACAAAAGATAGCCAGTTATTTACAGCAATAAGCCATGTCTAGCATCACTTCATACTACCTTTGTAGTTTGCATGCATATGAGTCCTGTTTGACCACTTTCCTTTTCTTGGGTTCAAATGAAACATACTGTTGTCTGAAAGGGAAGAGAATTCTGTTTGGTTCACCGGTGTGGGACTGTGGATTGTCAACAGGTAATACCGGTAGGTGTTTGTTACTGGTAGGTCGTGGAGAAACTTGATGTCTTTTTTCTCCCCACAATAAGTGTGGTCATTTGAAGGAACGTACCAAGTGCAACACATCTACAGCTTTCAAATAAAATATACTTTAACATGATTACAGTTTACTACTGAAAACAGAAAATGTATTTAAAATAGGTCTCTATTATCTTGTCCATAATAGCGTGATGTGTGTACAATTTAGTTGTAAATAAATAAGGAATATAGTTCATCAAATGAAGTTTAAAATGCATTTCTTTTGCACACCCATACTTTCAGAAATAAAATTCAGTAAAATCTACTGATGACCTAAAGCTTAGAGTAATATGTACACAAAGGCCGTATAAGAGTAGCTTCCAAAGGCCATTAAAATTGGTTTTTATCTTCCTCTATTTTAGCACTAGTAGATACTGCACAAGTCCATACCGCACTAGCATACACTGCAATGACAATAATCAATACTGAGTTCACAACCATGACACACCAGCACACAGGGTCAATGACACATCCTAGCAGATATTAACATAAGGTCCATGACAATATGACAACTATGTCATGTGACAACTAAACTACAGACATACGCTGGCAGTGTTCGGTTCTGGAGTTCCTGTAGTGGCGCACCGTCCAGTAGGGGAATGTTAGCATACGGTTGAACCTCAGTGCTCTGTGTTTTCCCAGACCGACGCTGAGATTTCACACGGGCCCTCTTGGTCACGCTTCGGTGCTTCTCTTGTTTTTCCTTGTCCGAAACTGGTGTACTAGCATCCATGTAGACCATGTGTCGCAAAGTTGAGTTCGCGGTCTCGTCCATTTCTACAACCGACTCGTACAGGTTGGTGTTGGATGGAATGTGTACACTGGATCTTTGTACCTAGAAACATAGGCAGACGGTCTACAAGAAACATATATGTACACAATGTAGATTATAATAAATACGCATATCAAAATAAATATTTGAAGGATTTGAACAGAGCAACTGTGGAACATTTGGGTATCAAGCATATATAATCACTGCAACATCATTGTCTACAGTTAACACTAATAACATGGTTAAGGTGAAATACTCTTTTACAGAACAATGCAGAAGTAACAAAAAATTTGTCATTGTAGCTACTGTTCAGTTCCTAGCCAAGAATCACAGCAGCTATTAATAAAGAACAACAACTTCTACTATAAATTATTAGGCACAAAATTTTCAAAGATACCAGTAAGGTAATAGGTAAAGTGTCAAAAGACTTCAGATTTTTTTAGCGTTGCATCATTCCTACCCACCACCCAAGTCTTGATTTTTTTTTTTTGGCGGATTGATATTTTAGATAAAAAGAAAATGTCATGGCCGTGTAATCATGCTAATATCTCCATCCTAAGCAATATGCAAGGCTATTCTGAACACAAAAGGTTCACCTACCTTAAAAGCTACTCTGTCTGGCGAACAGATCTCGCTGTAGCCAGTGTCAGCTACATGATGACACGACTTGCTGCGTTGCTTTGATAATGGCCCTGGCTCGCTGGGAGAGGATTCCTGGATAAAACATGGAGGGAGTGAGGAGTACTGTGGAAAAAGGTTCAAATACAATGTGTAAAGTCCTTCAATTTTGGAGATCGGACTGGCAAACATGTACCATGGCAGTGTCTCATTGGCAGAATCTACAAACTCAGACCACTGTGAATATACGCTTGATAAGCACAACATGATAAACAAATATCTTAAACATCGTTTTAACAATTTAAATGCAACTTAATTGTGCAGTGTGACATTACAACTGATAAAGTCACACCAACTTGATATTAATTACCGAATATGTCAGTTTCTGCTTTATTTTTCACTTTGAACTGAATTTGCAATCTGGCTACCAGAACAACACTCACCTTCCATACATTTCAGCAGCCCAGAGAAAATTAAACAGCCCACTTACCAGTGAACTGGGGGGTGGTATGACCTCCTCAAGCCCTGGGAGGTCGTATTGAGACTTTGTCAGACGCTGGCGCTCCTCAGGACTCAGAGGTTCATCGTAGATATGCTCCAGCTGCAGTTGTCTTTGCCTGAGTCAGCAAAAACAAAGAAAAATTATCAATATGTACCGGCATTAGGTTAATCATTTTAAAGAGTTACTTTAAAATTCTCAAATGCTCATGAATGAAAGAATTATAGCATAAATACTGAATATGATAGCAATAAATAGCAAGAAAGACATCACAATGGCGTGACTGAAATTATTATTTTGGTTCAAGTCTTCAGCAAATTAACTGTTTCAATTACAAGACACTTGCAGACACTGCACAGTGCTATGACTACCAGACCAGATCTATTACCTTGAAGGTGAAGCTGTCAATGCTCCAGTACTGGATACGGCAGCTTTCAGCTGAGCCAGTGCCTTTGTGCCTCGTTTTCTACCAAATGTTCCAAACTGACCCGCTGGCTGCCTGGAGTATTTGTCCTCGATGGTCTGTTCTGTCACAGATCCCGGAGTGACGTTAATATCACCGGGCAGTCCCCAATCTACTGAACCAGACGGGGTACCTTCCACCCATACACCCACACCACGATAAAACTTCTGCAGTGGAGAGATCAGAGTTACACTACAGTAAAACCTCATTCCACGACTATCTGAGAATTCAGCGCTACCAAACATCTAAAACTGTATTCTGAATGGGTAAATTAAGATCTGTGGCCAGTTTCTGGAAAAATCTTAAAGTCTAGAAATAGGCTTAAGATTTCTTGAGAAACTGGCTCCAGTTTATCACACCGCCACAGGCATTCTTAATTCCGAGGATATAGTGTACATGTAATCACATTGGGATTTATATGCCACCACAGACATATGTGTACAGTAGAGCCTGTCTTGAAAGACCGCCCCATTGGCAACAAAAATGTGGTCTGCCAAGACAGGTGGTCTCTGGTGACAGGTTCAGTTATATTGAAATGTAGGTCCTTCTGACGAAAATGTGTGGTCTGTCAAGACAGGTGGTCTCTCATGGCAGTGGTCTCTCAAGACAGGTTTCTCTGTATATGTGTATTACCAAGCAGGGATGGGGTAATATGTAATATGTAATATAATATGTAATATATTATATTACATATTATATTACA
>JAAUYG010005609.1_pt1 | contig 10235 bp, 8 predicted proteins | sample 7278091 | NCBI WGS metagenome assembly JAAUYG01 (sample SAMN14350201, study PRJNA611818) | marine sediment metagenome | isolation source: surface marine sediment (0.6m) | place: French Polynesia: Moorea | collected 2018-08
CACGTACGTGTAGCCCACGCTGTCAGCAGTGTCGTCACGTACGTGTAGCCCACGCTGTCAGCAGTGTCGTCACGTACGTGTAGCCCACGCTGTCAGCAGTGTCGTCACGTGTAGCCCACGCTAGAAAGTTTGATCAGTCAAGTTTTATGCAGGACTGGAAATCAGAATCACGTGGTGGAGAGTCCGATGCGCCAACCATTTGGCTATCGCGACGTAACACAGTCACGGTAACACATTGAGTACTGTGCTAGATAACCTGCTTTCGAAATAGTCACCAATTTCTCAATAAAGTCAAACCCTAAAAGTTTTACTCTGGATAACTTCATAATGCCACCGTTGCAGACCTTTAATTTACCAGCCAGACTTTATCATAAGTGGTATTTTTATGTTGAAAAAGCCAAAACTGTCACTAATCCGATGATACTGAAGCTCAGATACATGTGCCACACAGCTTGTGGCGACAACCCCCGGCTAGCGCCAGGGCACTGCTGGCGTAGACCGCCAGAGAGGCTGATATTCAGCCACTGGTCACAGTCACAGTTATAATACGTGTTGAACGTTTCCTGTTGATTGCATGTCAACGAGCCGTGTTCATGGAACAGACTCTGTGGATTCCACGCAATCTGGACCCCTGCCAGAGGTGCAGCGCACTCTCCTTTCAGTAAGGGAATGACCTTTCTGGAGACAATGCTGTACAGGTCGCAATCACACTGGAGCGGGTTGGCGCTGAGGTCAATGCCAGCGTAGTCTTCCAGCAGTAGGGAGCAAGGGTCGGATAGAAACTCGAGGGTGCTGATGCTGTTGTGTTGTAGGTACAGCCTCGCCAGTTTGCATGGGACGAACGCGTCCGCTGTAGAACTCGGCACCTCTGCACTACGTCTGAAACTGTCATAAGGGATGTCAGAGAGCTTGTTCTGGTGCAGGTAAAGGACCAAAGAAGAACAAGACATGTTGCTTAAGAGGAGATGAGGGAGATTCCGTAGCTTGTTATAACCGAGAAACAGCAGCTGAAGTCTGCTTAGTCCAGTCACCAAATCTTGTGGGAGCTCCACTAATCCCAGTCGCTGTAAATATAGAGTCTGCAAGATTCTTCTCTGGGTTTCTAAGGCGTCACCATGTAACACAAGACCATCATTCCCACTAAGGTCCAGACTTAGCAGACGCCTGAACTGCTGCATCCCACTTTTTGACACTTCTATTATTTGGTTGTCACTCAAATCCAGATCCACGACCTTGCTGGCTACGGCTCTGTCTACCACCGGGACCTCCTCTAAGCTACAGTTGCTCAGCTTCAATGTGAAATATCCGGGAAGAATCAGACCCTGGAACTCCAGACCATCCAGACGATGCAGAGGATTGTTGGATAACTCCAGGAACGGGATACCCAAAGACGAGTTGGTGGCTGTGAAAAGATCCTGGTTGTGGAGGGTGATGTTAAGGAAGGGCCTCCCGCTGATGTTGGAGATCTTGTTGCCTGCGAGGTCAATTGAGGAGATGTTGTAGTGAGTGATCTCTTTGAGATCAGGAACCTCTGTCAGTTCCCTGGCCTCACACCGTACGCGGTTTTCCACCACTGCCCGGTACCTGGGATAAACTCGGATGGCGTGGCAGGAGCAAGGGAACTTAGAGGGACACCTCAGTCGGCTGTCTCCAACACAATCCTCGAAACGGGAAACGTGTGCGACCAACGCCAACCAGAATACCAATGGTGGCCGTGCAGGCAGCATGATTCTGGTACAATGTATATGGGTTAAAAATTCTGGTGTCCGAATAGCATGGAGAGGTAATAAGTAAAGTAATAATTCCAGTGATGTCAATACCAGACACTGATATCACGAACATTTAATTAAAGCATACAATGTCGTGATATCTCTCATGATTGTGGACACACTGGTGTGATTCTGGTCGTGCTGATGACAGTAGCGCTGATTTCCATGTCCCCGCCAACCAGTAAAATCACAGTTATGCCACTCCATAGACTTCTGTCGAAAAGGATCCTCGCTCTTTTTGACTCAAGTTGACTTCGTGTTTGAGTGTCTCTCTGGGAAGCTTCCTGGCCTTTCTGCCCAGATTTAGGCAGACGGCCGAGCAGTGAGAGCGCCCCAACAATCTGGTTCAGGGATGTCGTCTAATACTCCATAATCACATTCGCTCCAAACGAATGGCCGCGGGAATCGATTCCGGTCTGGCTTTTCAAACAACGCCCGATCACCCACTGATAGCCCCCGAGAAATAGCTACCCTTTCCTTTACTGGGTTCTGCTTCTGCGGCGGGTTAGCAGTCAAGTCGCGGAAACTGAAGTGTGTGAGGAAAAGGGAAGGGGCGAGAGGGGGCAGGGAAGGATCAAGGATAATATTATCCATGATGAGATGTACATGTATCTGTGTTATGCAGGATGTCCAGAATATCTAATGGAAAATAATGGAAAACGGTCCAGAACCGCTGTGGCACCGGACCTATATATAGTGGCCTATCGAGCTACAGTCAAAGCGTCCAGACCTAACGCATGGCATTACATTGATTTATTACATGATATAGGTTATGGTGATATGGACATGGCAGAAGGAGGTCTCCCAAAATAAAACGAAGTCAAGCAATAAAAAACATAAACAAATAGAGTAGCAGTGAATAACAGACAATATCTGAAAGGGACACGAAGAATCTATTGGAAAATATTGAAAATGGACGAAGGTTAGGACAGGGCGAGGGGTATGCAGGAAAGAAACGGCGGAAAAGAGAAGTGGAAGGGAAAAAGCGATAAAGGTAGCAGGTATCTAAATAAGGAAATGAAGACTGGTACACTGAGAATTACAAAGAAAGCAGGAAAGGTAACGGGAAGACAATACATCTAACGAGAAAAAGTAAGAAATATACAGGATACATTTGGTGTGTCACTGATTCATTCTGATATCATGGCTTGATATGAAAATGTATCAGCGGATACATTTACCCTTAATATTCATAGAATATTAAATGGCTAATAAACGTACGTGTACGAATGTAGGACGAATGCCTACATGCAAGTCGGGGATGGTAAACTCTTCACGTAAAGGGAAGAAGTCTAAGAAGTAAATTACAGCGTTGATAGCGTCGCCGTAGAAAGGATATACACGTATAAGAAAAATATATCTAAAAGTTAAAAAAAAAAAAAAAAAAAACAGAGCTTGTCAATGGAGGGGAAACTGCATGTGTCTGGAATTCCAAACCATAACCTCTCTCACGTAATTTCTTCAATCTTAAAAAACAACAGGTTTAGGCAACATGTAGCCTACCTCTTAACTGAAATACCTCAACAAATATATATGCAGTGATGCAAACTAGCAAACGATATGTGTTGTAAGTTCTTCCTATCTCTTGTTCTTTTACAAAGGATGACGCGTTCAGTCCAGAAGACCATATTGGCGTATAAAAACAAGAATCTTTTTGGAACATGTATAAAGGGCTTATATTAGAGTTGAGTAAATTGTCGTGCATTGTATTTCAGGAAATTGAGCGCAAATTTGAAAGTAAAATTACATCTAGAATCGCGAAATATGCGAGTTTGCCATATGCCGCTGGCATAACTTTTCCAACACGACACCATCAATGTCTGTAGCACATTCTCAGCTTTACAGAATAAATTTATGGAATCGTGTCTATTGCGAGTAAACCTGATACGTAAACGCGTGACCCGTCGTACGTGCATCACGTCACTTGTGGATCACAATTTTTATAAATTACAGTAACTTTTTACACATGTTCAAGCACAGTCCAAGCAACATGCCACACTGGTTTTTTTTTTAAATGTGCCCGGCTCAACAGTTACCAGAAGGTTTTGCACGGTCAGCGAGCAAGTTTTGTTGTTTCGAATAACTCTTCTGGTACATAAATCTGTGTATTTGTACGTGTCACTGAAATGAGCAATTTTAAAGCACCGAATTACAATTAAGCCGCTCGATGAGCATTAACCTCTAATTACAATTACCTCAGAAACGTACCTATGTGCATTATGCGACATTGATTATCCCGGTTTAAGGTGTATTGCATGGCTAGCGTATCTGGGGGGTGCAAGCTTTGGCAAACAACTGTTATCACGAATTCATTTCGATGAAACGTGCACAGCTGACGCGCATCTGGCGGTCTGCTTGCCCCACATTGCACATACAGAACAGTTACCCGTGCGGACGTTGTGTGCCGAGATGGATTTTGATCCGATCTGTTAAGTTTCGCGCTACGGCATACTATTGCCGCAATGACGTCACACGTAATTGACGCTTCCGACCCCGTCGAGTCACGGGATGATGATGGATTCCCAGAATCCAGCGAATCCCCTCCGCTGTCTCTGACAGATAATAGCGGGTTTAACTACGGCTGGGTAGTGCCCGTGGCCGTGGTAGGCTTCAGCATGCTGGTGGTCGGCTCCTGCCTGGCTTGGTACGCGTGGCACGATCGGCGACGCACGCGACGGATGTACAAGATGACTCCGAGCTTCTTACGTCATCAGTCCGGGGACGGTGTTCGATGTTCCATCCGCTCGACCACGCCTCTGCGGCGCCCGAGCACAGATTCCATAACGTCACAGAGGGACTACGTGCCGAGACTGGGCAAGATTAGCGAGTCTCCAGAGGACCGTCTGGCCGCCGTGGTCATGCAGAAATTCGGCGGCGATGATGACGTGTTCAGCCCAGAAGACCCTAACGACGATTCGCTGGCATCCACAGTATCTGCGGTACGCTTTGTACCGGCCTTGGGGTAAGTCAACCTACTCCACCCCACCCCTCCCTCCCCCCACCTTCAGGGAAAGTGTCAACTAAATATGAGAAAGTAGCTAAGTCCTTTGTGTATCAAAAACAAGTTGTCTGATGTCTTTGTGTTTTATTGCAAACAAGACGACCTGTACTGGGAATCTGAGGGTATATTAACTCATTCGAAATAATTTACATAAGCACAGCAACGCGTGTTTCTTTATATTTAAACAATAAAAATAAACTATAAAATCCTTGGAAAATATGACAGACACAAATTATATTGGACTGAAATGTTAAAATACATACGCCTATAGCAGCGAAACAACCTCCCTGGTGTTTTATTTCAGAGCATATGTTCCCACGTTGAAGGATCACCGCCGTGTCTCCGAGCTGAGCCATGCCTACTCCTACCCCAACCTGGTCTTGCGCCCGTCCGTCCAGTACTCTCCCTACCAGCTAACCTGGGTCTCCCCGACGCCAGAGCGAGTGGTCAGGTCCGACCCTAACATCCTGGAGTCGTCCATGTCCGCACACGCCAGTAGAATCTCTTCCAATGCCACAGACGACGCCGTTAGTTACTCGTATAAGTCCCCCTACCACCCCAACTACAACACCCCGACTGGCTCCGAGGGCGAGTCAGTACCTGTACCACCGCATGCTCTCATCAACAGTATACGATCCTGGCTGGGTGGGGAGGTCGACAGGACGACCTCCACCTCGACTAGAGCTATGATACACCACTCCTCTCAGAGAGCTTACCGGAAGTCTGTGTCCATGCAGGCGACCGTTAATCGGTCTATGGATGCCAGGGACGCTGTGAGGAGAGGGTCTGAGTCCTGGGGAGGTGCTGACAGGATGGCCAAGCTTTCACACAGGCCGCCGCCGGGCCGTGTCTACTCCGCCTACAGGCGAGGTCCTCCCTATGTCATCTCTGATCTCCCGTACGCCGTCAGCGCCGCTGCCGCAGCTGCTGCTACAGGCACTTACCAAGCTTATGGCAGGCATGCGTTCCAACCAGACGTTGATCCAGGTGGGCCTACGGATCATCAGCCAGGATGGGACCCTCACCACAGTGGGCCGTCCTCAGGGAATGCCTCGCTGATCCCGAACGTCGGGTCTTCGAACACCTCAGCCAGTCAGGCAGGCTGGCAGGGGAATGTTGCTGTGAGGGGGAGCAATACCTCCATGCTGGCTCACCTAGACAGCAGTGAGAACACCCAGAACAGTATCTCCACAGCCACCATAGAGAGCAGCAGTATGTCTGGAGGTTACTACGGCCGAGGTCACAGTACCTCCCTGGGGACCTCCACCCAGCCATCCAGTAACACGAGCCCCACAGCGGCTAACCCCAGGGCGTTACCCAAGACCATGACTGGCGAGTCCCACCAGGACAACACGGATAGGTCAGTTGCTTCTGACATCACAGTCACCACAGTGCTGCCAGGAAAAGGTCAACCAGCACACATGGGAACCCACCACAAAGTTGACAACTCGGGATCACAGTTCTACATGTTAAATCCGGATCAGGATTCTGCTGAAGCCACCATCCGACATCCTGAGAGCACAGGCCCTCTTCCACCCCAGGCTCTCATTCCAAACCACGTGGCCCCCTCCCCACCACGCCGCATCAGCTCTGGATCCACGTGGAGGTCTGTGAGCCTGTCTGAGTCCTACTACACCCGTTCCCCCACAGAACGCCAGCCTATCCCCGCCACCCCTGGTTCGGAGTTACAGCACTCTCTCCCAGGCCCTCTTGCGCAGTTTCACGGCAAGGCTGGGGTACGACTCAGCAGTGCCGGCTCCTACGACTGGGACAGCTACCCTTTCTACACCCCAGTCAGTGGCAGTAGCGAGGCCAGACAAGACACGTTAGTACAGGAGAGCTATGTCGGCGCTGCCCCCAACACTCAGTTATTCACGGACACTGGCCCATACAACACTGTGCAGACTGGGTCTATACCTGTGTCAGGCGTACCAGCAACTGGGCCATTCCTCGTCACCACCAAGGCTCCCATACTAGGGGAGGCCCAGTACTGGGTCTGATCCTAAAACAGCATGCATGGTCAGATTGTCACTGCTTGGATTTAGATATTAATTTGTAATTCCTATTATGTGTGAACAGTTCTTTATAAATTTAATAGTAGAATATTACACAATAAAGAATAACATGACTTTTTGGAGGGGAGGGGGGGGGGGTCAGTATTCAGCAAGAGGGACTTCTTTGTGTAATTTAGATTTGTTTACAAAAGCAATAGAGAATTGAATAAATGTTTCATCCAATTTCTGAGCAACGTTTTCGGGAGTTGTTTGCATATATTGGCTTGATGCACTACAGTTCACCAGCAGCAGGGTCATCGTTAATTCAAGATGTCACCGAATACTACATTAATTAGCTCTGAATGTTTCTGCAGAGTTAATATCGTTGTGCAGTAATTCGTCCATCAAGCAAACCATCAAGCAAATTTAATGCTGAAGTTTGTGGAAAGGTAGCCAACATATATCCAGGCCATTTTTTCCGTTTTTCAAAATTTTGTGTTTTTGAATTTTAATGAACCGTTTCATTTTCCTTAACGTGGAATCCCGTGGGAGTGAAAATTTCAAACTGCTACTCCTACAGTTACACTTCTTTTTCAACCAAACTTTTTCTAAATATTCCCTGTGATAGTCCTCAAAAGACTTGCTCATAGGAATTTTGAAAATTTTGAAAAAAAGATTCAAATTTTTGTTAGCATGGGACCCTATGGGAGTGAAATTTTAAAACGCTACTTCCTGCAGTTTTGTTCTTTTTGGACCAAACTTTTTCTGTAACAATCCACACAAACGTTGCTTCTTGAAATCTTGAAAATTCAGAATAAACTTTTAAAAAATTTGAAATTTAACATTCTGCCCAATGTAAAAATGAAAAATTGCCAATATCTCAGAAATGGCTACTCTTAGAGCACAACTGAGTGAAATTTGGAACTCAAGGGTAGTTGTAATATGTATATGGGTACCTTTGAACTTTTAATGATTAATGTAATTTTGGGGTCATTCGGTGCACTTGCCTCAAAATGGCCTGTAACACGAAACGGCTGGCCGGAGAGCAAAACCGAGTGAAATTTGGGACTCAAAGTCTCAAAATTGCCCGTATAACCTGAAAACAGTTGGCAGTAGAGCGACATGGAGTGAAATATGGAACTCTGGGGTAGATGTATCATGTAGATGGGGTACTTTGACCTTTTAGTGTTCAAGGTCATTTTGGGGTCATTCATGTACTTGTTGCAAAATGGGCTGTAACTCAAAAATGGCTAGCCGTAGAGCAAAACTAAGTGAAATTTTAGACTCGGGGGCGTTTTCAAGTTGCAGGCCATTTTGAGGCAAGTGTACAAAATGAAAACAATTAACATGTACCAAGACCCGATGGCCCAGCAGCATTTTAGAATTGTCGACATTGGTGATCAACTGCTTCTTGATCTTTTGTTTTTCTGCCCAACCAAGCAAACATGTCTTACATTGTATTTGAAAATACAGTGGTCCCTCTCTTAGTGGCCACCCTCTCTAATAAGGCCACAAACCTTTGCCGCTACTATTATCAATGTAGTTATTTCTCTCTCACCAAAGGCCACCTCCCTAATGTGAGCACAATTTGACAAATAGGGTGGCCTTTATAGAGAGAGCTGCCTGTATTGTTTTGTCCAAGATTTGTCTTGCTGTACTGGTTGAATGAAGAGACTGGTCCGTATGTATTGTAAACTGAGTCAGAAAGGAACCTAGTACGTTATTTGTACTTAGTTTGCTTTCCTAACCACTGGGCTGTTCGGAAATCTTGGATGGAAAGATCCCACATGTGAAACTGATATGGGCCAACAAAACGCAAATGCACTTTTCTACTGTTATATATATACATGTAACCCTCGCACAGCTTTGGACTTAAAACTAATTATAAAGGGGTTCACAAGAAAATTACACCACACAAGCATGCAAGATGGATGATGCGTGTGGTTTTCAGTGGGGAAATCATCATTAATCTCGGGGCATTCCACTTGATCAGAGAACGTGTTCAACAAAATAGTGAGGGGAAGAACAGGCAGGAGAGGGATTGAATGATTTGTGAAGGACAACAACACACAAGAAACATTTCAACTTTTACTGTTTTTTTTTTCCTTTCACTACAATTGACCTACAATGCAGCACTATTGGGGTGCATATCGCATATCTTTATCATGTTATAACCACAAGAAGTAAAAGTTTTACTTCTGGAGCCATTATCAGACTAATTAGCACACCACATGCTAACAATACATGTGTTAAAAAGTCTACCATAACTTGGAAGTCAACAACAAAAAACCCTGTACGAAGTTATGTTTTTACATTGACACTTGCAAACAAATATCACACACTTTATAACATTACATATACAGGGTCAAATTCTCACAGTGCGTAGCAAGAACTACTGAAAACTATACTATTAGATTTCTTAAAGTCCCAGACCACTTTTATATTACAACCCTGACTGCACAATAAGTTTGCCTACACAACTGCGGTGATCTTTGGTTTAAGAAGCAGGTAGTATTCTATACATAGCACAGCAGTACAACTATAAGCACATTTGGTGGCACCAAATAGTAAGAAGAACCAGAGGGGGGGGGGATAATTAGGAGAGAGATCACAAATTGTGTATTACTTGTCATAGTATCAGCAAGCAAACTCCATTTGCTGTAATAATCTGTATACCGGTACTATTTTTGCGTCATTCACACCCCAAACACTCCCTCCTCACTACTGGTACATGTACCCGCTATTTCCACAAAAAAGAAAGTTTCTCTTAGCATGACTGCCACATCAGACTGTCTTTATCATCTATACATCTATATTAAACCTCTCGCATTGCTAAATCTTCGCGTAGTTTACACCTGCGACCTAGCTTATGACTAGTATACGACCCCTAACACTATACTGATTGTGGATTTCCACCTATAGTAAGCGAGGTGTCACAACTGTATTGAGATCCAGTGACCACGCAGGGACAGAAACGGGAAGCAAACATGGGAAAAAGAGACTTTCGACACGTCCGCATCATTCAACAGACAAAAGATTTCAGCATCATTTACACAATATCATGAATATGGCACACAAGATTTAAATGCTGCATTTCTATACACTCACAAACAACGACATGTCATGGGCTTCCAGGACTTGGCAAGACAATGGGTGAGAGCATTCTATCCAGTAACCTTGGTGTATGATTATTGCTTACTGGTAGGTTATATTATCATCTACATGTACCATATTTATTCCACTAAGTGTACAGTGCCTTAAAAATATCTTACATGATTTACTGAAAACAAAAATGTCTTCCAAGTGAATGTTCCTTGCAGTTTCACCCAATCAGTTAAGGGCTGGGATGCTACTGAAAGGCCTATAAAACCACCCCGGTACCTATATTAGAATAAATATGGTACATCTTAAAAGTTATTCCCAGCAATGGCTATGAGCAACACTGTAACCAGTCACAAGGAGTTGTGTGCG
>JAAUYG010035922.1_pt1 | contig 10234 bp, 5 predicted proteins | sample 7278091 | NCBI WGS metagenome assembly JAAUYG01 (sample SAMN14350201, study PRJNA611818) | marine sediment metagenome | isolation source: surface marine sediment (0.6m) | place: French Polynesia: Moorea | collected 2018-08
AGTGTTCCAAATAATAAAGGTAGTAGGTATTGTATGGTTTATCACTGTGAGTGTATTAGCAGACAGTCATGCTTGATAATTAATGATTGATTCAGATGAGATTATCATACAATATACTTAGATAATTCTTCCAAGCACAAAAGTAAAATTTAGTTATGACCAAAGATATAACTACTGGTATATTTTCCACGTAGGTGAAATTATTCCATTTTCTGTGTACTTACTGGTACCGGTACGTTGATATGGAGACAAAAAATAATGCAGCCTTAGCAATGAAAGACTTGAAAATAGTTCTGTGGGACACCCTAATACATGTGATCTCAGTTAGTGGAAAAATAACGGCTGCTCGTTGTACAAAAAAAAAATAACAGGTATTCCACCAAAACTTAGATATTCCAGTTATACCATTTGACTTGGTTTAATCAGTATATGTTACTCTGATGGTACCCAGAATGTTAGCTGCTAGATTAAGGTTCTCCTATATTACTCACCATTAAGTTACAGTTACAGGTTCTTACCTGAGCTAGAACAATACGGGCAGTGTGCAGTCTTACCAAAAGAAATACTTGTACACCCATGCATATAATAACTACATGTATGTGCACAGTATGTACACATAAATTTATTATGTGCAAATTAAGGAGCATGTAACCCCAGTGAATAAGAGACACCAGTCTATTTTGTGCTTAAACTATTTTCGTATATTATGTGCTCATGTAAGTGCATTACTATTATTTTACTGCATCACAAAATGTTTTGTACCACTATCACATTCCAAGGTTTTCTCTGTAGAATAACAATAATATAAAATATTGCCATTGTAAATCTGTTAAGCCCTGCAATCACCAAATGGTACTGTGTTTCTTCGTGCTTTCCAGGACCTTTGTTTAACAGGACTTTGGACGTAAAACCAAAATGATGCACTTTTGAAACCACCTGGTATACTGCATTTGGATGTTTAATATAGAGAGAAGTTATTGGTAAACCTCTTTTAATAGAAAAAAAAGGATAGATTTTTTTTTTTATTGTTGCCAAGAAAAAAGAAACTTATTCCCTTTTCCCCATTCATATGAAAACTAAATGTTTATTTTTCAGTCAAACAATGTACAAATTTGAAGCCCTATTTATATAATTATCATTAAACAGTCCCTCCAGTATTCTGCAATTCCACGATCTCGGAATTTAGCATGGAATTTTCAATTTTGTCCTGAGTATGGTAGCACGGAATAGCGCTGAAGTGCCCGATTTGGCATGGAAAAACATGGAAAAAGCCAATTTTCTATGGCACTGGAGAAATTTTCCATTTTCTGAGCACACAGAATTTCCATTTCTCGAGTGCAGATTTTCCGTTTTCTGAGTGCAGAATTCCACGTGGTCTCCAGCACCATTGTAGTTTTTTAGTGCAAAATTTCAATTTCTGAATGCAGGTTTTTGATTTTTTGCACAAAATTTGCTTTTTATGAATGTAGAATTCTGGGTGGTCTTAATTTAGAGCAGGTTTTTTTTTTTTTTTTTTGAGTGCAAAATTTTCATTTTTTGGGGGGATGCAGAATTTCTTGAGTGCGGAATTTCCATTTTCAGAGTGCAGAATTCTGGAGGGTCAGATTAAAGAAATATGTCTGCACTCGATATATAAAGCTTAATTCTAATTATAAAATGCTTCTCGCTATGATTTGTGTAAAGGTTAAGTATATCAATTGTACATGCATGCAAGTACATGTGTAAATAATTTCTTGTCATCTTCAAGGTACATGCAAGAACAGAATCGTCACATTGGCCATGCGGTAAGTTATTGGCTTCAGATTGATGGGTCACTTATCTTTACACCACATTGCCTGCACAGCGCTTGGCCCATTTTAGCCAGCCATCACTGATGTCACTTGTGCACAAAAATGGACTTAAACACGTAATTTAATTTTGGTTACAGTCAGTGAATCTCATTTGTAAATTGCTCCAAAGACATGAATAATTAGCATGCACATACTTAACAGGTCTTTTATGCATGTTGAAATCTTATGATTAGGGCTACTGCGGAGTTACTACCAACATCTTGTGGGAGAATTGTGCAAACATTTATGTTGGCGGGGAGAGGGAGATATCTTTTGTTTCATTTGGTAAATCCTTTGATTGAATACAAGGAATAATGACCCTCCCTTTATTTTGTAAAATTGTTTACATGTCAAATACCAGTTGTTTAATGTTTACTTATCCCTTAAAAAGATTCCATTTAAGCAAAGATGTAACAATTATCACTTGGGCAAATTTGGACACATTTCTTTGAAGATAGTTAATATTTTGCAAGTTATGAAAAGTTGCTGCATGCTAGAGTGAACCACCATTGCCATCCAGTAGTATTGTTGATATTTTCAACTTCAAAAAGCATATATTTACAGATACACAGTAGATATAGTTTCTGCCTGTTAACATGACAAAAATGCCATTGCCCAAGGAGCAATAATAGGGAAAATTTGGCTTGTTGCAGTGATGGATTGATTGAACATGGTAAATATCAGTTCTATTTACAATTAACATGAATAGGCTGCCACTACTACACCACTACATATATAAGCATGGTTTAACACTCTTTGCTGCGACTTATGGTATATCGCTGTATGGCTTATATGCGATTGCCATTAGCAGTATTTGTTAACTTGTACATTGGATAGTTATTTCGACCATGCTCAGATATAATATCTTGTTCCAACCCCAAATCAGCAGCATCTCGTTGTCGGCGACCTCGTTTGTCCGATGTTGGCAGGGCTGTGTAGGTTCGTGTTTCGCACTCGGTGAAGCGTGATCCCTTGCCATATCCAGGAGAGTGTCCAGAACAGTCACATTTACTGGTGTAACATGTTTCCCGAGACACAACACATCCAGGATGATGGCCTTTAGTTGAGCCTTTGAGGTTGTAGCTGTTAGGGCTCAGCTTGTTCTGCGCTATATTTGCAATGGCTGTTTTGCCATGGCCTGGACCATTCGGATTGTACGGCCGCCCTCCTCGATTCGAGCCTGCGCCAGCGATGGTTGGATGGTGGACGCCAGACATGGGAATGTAACTCTCGTTGATGCAGCGGCGGCAAAACGTGTGAAGAAAGATTCGCCTGAATTTTTGACCTAAGGCACAGTACAGGATGAAGTTCACTGCACTGTTGAGATTGACAAGAAAGTTTCGGACAACTGATAGAACCATGTAGCTGAAGTTGTGCTCTGTGTAGGTGTCATTTATAGCCCATGCTAAATTATACGCGAGGGCTGGGACTTGGCAGATTATAAACACTATTACCACAGTTACCAGCATGATAGTAACATTGTTTTCACGTGATTGCCGAACGTTCATGTCAAGACGTTGCCGTTGTGAATTCCGAACTGCCAGAACCAAGAACGTGTTCAAAACTGACAACACCAACAGTGGGATGATGCACATAATGGGCACATACAGCCAGGAATAATACACTTCCATGTACAGGGGATTCTGACTGAATAGGGTGCGTGTAAAAATAATTCTCGATGTCACATTTTCTGATGAGAGCAACTCTTTAGGTCTATAGTCAAACCAGCGGGGAATGTTGTACAGCAGAGAACCAAACGCCACCCCAATGATGACAATTTTAGCACGCGTTAGCGTGCACATACTGGCTGCTTTCAAAGGATGACAAACTGCAATATAGCGCTCCACTGTGAATGACACAGTGAGCCAAATGGTAGCAGTTTGGGCGGTTAGTCCAATGGGATAGATGTATGAAACTACATATGAGTACACATAGAGACCGTACGATTCAAAGTTCGGTATGCTGTTGAGGCTCAGCAGCAAAATTGTGCATATCAGCAGAATACTGTCCCATACGGCAAGTGCGCACAGGTAGAAGTTCGTGGAAGAACGCATGGCGCGCTGTGTCAGAATGAGAATTGTTAACATGTTCCCTATCAGGCCAAGCACAATGACAATGTTGGTTAGCACTGCATACACCCAGAAAGACAACCGTTTTAAATACATCTCCTGCTCTTCAGTGATATCTGGGGCAGCAGGAGGGATACTCAGGATGCTTGTTCCATTCACTCCAGATCCGTTTATACTAGAGTTAGGATAGCTTGCCATGATGTGAATGTTGTCAGTTGCTGTACCAATTGGACTGGGTAGTTAGAAATTGTGCCTTCTAATAGTTCACGGTGTAGGTTGAACAAGTTTAATCCATCAAGGTCGTAGATGGAAGCTGCTCTTGCGTGCTCTCCAAAACTTCAGTTTTCTCCCCCTAAATATAATCCAGGGATGCATATGTCTTAAAGTCTGCTGGGGGTTGTTGCCTAATGCCATGAAGGGTCTAAAAGATGAAGAGTCATTTCCTCATTATCACACTTGAGGTTTTGTGACAATATAACCTCCACATGACTTTGTTGTTTCTGCTTCTTTCAACTCACATGGCTTTGGGCTTTGGATAAGTGTCTTTTTATCTGAAAAACAAAAAGAAACAAAACTTTCAGCAACTTCATCTCATTAACCCACATTTTGTAACTTTTATTTACATTTTATAACTCACATAAGGGAGCTTCATTAACCTGCCATTCAATTATAGTGGAACCCACTGTAAGATCACTCTGGAAATTTAATAGTACTGGAAGTAAAAGCACCTCAGAATTGATACCAGGTATTTGGTGATCAACATACACAACAGTGCTGTTTTGTCTTAGAAGTAAGGTCAGTCTGGCCATGACCATGTCACCATGGATAGTCTTAATTCCTAGTTTCCACTACAAGAAAATGTAGGGAAGCGGCATACATGCCCCGCTACCATAGTATTACTGTTCTCTGGGCATAACTAACATGCCAAATCCGCTTCAACCTCAATTAGTTCTGGCTTGCAGTGAACCCGGTACATCTGTACATAAAGAACTTGTAACCTAGAAATTAGGTTTTATGTGTTTGCCTGCCAATAAAGTAGCCATCAGTCAGGAGTGACCTTGGAATTAGCAAATGTTTTAGACGCAAATTTTATGGGTGTAGTCAACATGTCTAAGGTCTTTCAGGCTCTTTGTTATAAATCCCTAGAGGAAAGTTGTTGATTGATTGTTCTGTTAGTGTACATGCAGCTTCCTTTATAGACCTAGACCTTTCAGCCTTGACATTTGCGTGACCATATGGTGACACTAAGGTGGAGTTTGGATCCTCATCCTGCATGAGGTAACTGTAGTGTTTATGGCTGGAGAGCAGACTGTGTAGTGTGTTAAGTTGGATTCACACTGAAACCCAGAGGATTAAGTGGACTATGGATAATTGGCACAACAGGGCCATGGTCACCTCACCTTGTGTTGACATGCTACATGTAAAGAAAATCTTAGTTATCTCATTGACTTTTCACTTCATGCTCGCGCTGATGCTACTGCAGTGCCAATAATATAAGGCATAGAGACTCTCAGGAAATGTGAATTTTCTGTTCACACCGGGCATTATCCAGATTTTTAGGAAATCCAAATCCTGAAAAAACTCAGGATAAACTAAACTAATAAACTAATAAACTCTAAACTAATATTATTCAGATAATATTAAAATCTGGATTTTATGCGCTCAGACTGTAGCGAAGATTTGAAAAAATGGCATCTTACCTAAGATTCAGTTTGGTGTGAATGAGACTTTAACGATTTAAGAGAATCTATTACATGTACCCCGGTAAGCATTTATCACATTTTTGCTATTTTAGCCTGCTCAAGTACATTTGTACTTGATTGTCAGTTTTGTTGCAGCTTAGCATTGGCATCTATGCTGATATATATTGCTACAGTCAAATTTTGCACTTGGCTATGGCATTTAAAATCGTGTTTAATACAAGTACTAATTACCACATCATACACTTGTTCACTCTTCTGTACTACTATTTACCAAACTGTTTGAATTTATGAATCCACCCACATTATTACTGAACCATAATACTACCATGGTGTAATAACTTAGTATTTGAAAAGTGAATGACATTTTATTTATTGTTTTCTAGAATGCTCCATGTAGAAACTTAACATTTGGAATATAGCTATGGAACGTACTTTTGAAAAACGAATAAACTGCATTAAAATTCCACCAGCCATCTAAGAAAAGCATGTACCTGGTAATGTATGGACAGTCACTATCCACTCAATACTATGCAGATGTGTTTGGAAATGTAGCAAACCTATCCTACCATGGTTAAATCAAGCTGATGAAAATCATGGCAGTTATTTTTTTCTGGTAGGTGAATTATAAACCACATACAGTGGTGCCTCTCTTAAAGAACACTCTCTAGAGAGGACACCCCTTTACAAAGGACACAAATTCTTGGCAGCAATTAAGTACTCAGAATGCATGTAACGCTTCCTCTCACCAAAGGACACCTCTCTATTATTAAGGACAGAATTGTTTGACAGAAGGGGTGTCCTTATTAGAGGGGGAGTACTGTACTGGTATATGTACATGTAAAATGTCACAGATGCCACAAATGTGATGGAGAATGTGTATGACCCAGTCAGTTTCATTTGAATTAATGGAATGTTAAACAATTTTCAGAAAATAATTGTATAATTCTAGAAAGAAATAAAATATGTAATATAAGAGGAAAAGGTGGATCAGTTTCTGTACACAGTCATTCCTGCATTTTAAGAGCAGCGCTGTGTCACTGAAGGTAGGTCTTAAAATGGAGGGAGTTGTTAAATGAAGGGACCACTGTATCTTCATTTTCTGTTTCATATGTTTCCGTTTAGCTTGCCCTAAACCCATCGCTAACCCTCCTAGGTGTTCCACCAACACACATATACACTGCATGGATAGCTGACATATTAAAAACCTAGTGTATTTTCAATTTAAATTGTCAATAGTGAGATTTGAACTGGGCATGTGCATTTTCTAGTACTACATTGTATATATAAAGCTTACTGATGTAGTCATCATGGTTATATAGAGCTGTGATAGATAGCACTACATGTAACGACCAACCCCTATTCCAATGCACAATATACCCCAAAGTCCAGAGGTTAGGCCAATAGCAGTGACCATTTTAGTTGTATTTTTGGTGACTTCTTCAAACACCTTCATACAGTCAAAGTATGTTTCATAAATTTTGAGAAGTTAAATGAACACTTGTTATTTGCAAATTTTGCAACAGCACTGAAAGGCTCACTCCTGAAACTTCGCTTGGTCATGTTCTATGCACTCAGGTTTCTGATACTTTTCTGCGTCAGAAGATTCTGATTACAATGTGCAGTGATCCAGATAATGAAACACAAAGAAGATGTCTCTGTATTGCTGTCACGAATACTCCCCGCAAAATTGCACTCTATACTAAAGATGAACTCTAATAAATTTGGTATATTGTACTATTACATCCTGGTAATTGAATATTTTACCCCTTCGTGTGGCCTTGATAGCATACACATTACACAAGCAGATTCTTGGCCTTTTCTTTTGTAGAAAGTCCAACCATTGGGAACCCTTGTGACAGCTAATATAGTTATGCTGAGATGCTCTTCAAATATGAGGCAAAAAAATTAACAAGTGGCCCATGGGCCTTGATACTCTGGTTGACAACAGCAGTAGTACGTATAGGTACATTGTCATGTATGATAAATGATATTATAACATACCAGAAGGTACAATGACCAAAATCCTGTCCTCTGCACAAGATGTAAATCCAACAAAACATTTACACTGACCAAATTTTGGTTGACTGCGTGGTGTTTGTCAGGTAACACATGCCGCTGTTCCATTTGCCCAAGTACTTTCACAAATCTGGCAATAAAGCTGTCCCTGTAACATTATGCATTAAAATATAGTTATTGTTAGATGTTTTTCGATATCCCCAATTTAAAAGAAGTCCTACATTACCCCATATATTATGACTGCATGTGTCTAAGTAAATACCGAGTTGTGACAACCCCCACCCCACCCCCGAAAAAAAAAGGAATGAAAGAAATCCCCCCACTCCTGAAAAATAAATAGAGGCTAAATGAATAAATAAAAAAATAAATAATAAATTTCCAACTGTTTCTGAGTTATAGGTCATTTCGAGAGAAGAGCTGTGAGTGAGCTCCAAATCACATTGAACAGGAGGTGCCCCATATACAATTGTATGTTTTTACTAGTCCCAAATTTTAGTCAGTTTCGCTCTATCGCCAGCTCTTTTTGAGTTAAAAATAAATTAATTTGTGTTAGACAAGTATACTGAATGGCCCCTAAATGACCTTAAATGTTACAAGGTTAAAGATACCTGATATTGTATGTTTTGCTACTCTCCCTGAGTCCCAATTCTCTGCTGCCAACCGTTTTTGAGTTACCCGGTACTGGTAATAGCCACTCTAAGACAAGAGCATGAAATGACCCCAAATAACCTTGAACAAAATGGGGTCAAGGTACCCCATATATCACCTACTATATGTAGTACATTGTGAATCCCAAATTTCAATCTGTTTCATTGTACGGTCAGCCATTTTACAGTTACAGACCATTTTGAGACATGTGCACTGAATGAATCAAAAATGAACACCACTTGTGTCAGAGGGATCCCATATAATATATATTCTACTAGTATTCATGAGTCCCAAATTTTAATGTATTTAACTCCATGGTCAGCTATTTTCAAGCTGCATGTACTGGCTATTTTGAGATGTGCACTGCACTGAATGACCTCAAATGACCTTGAACAATATGAAGTCAAAGGTATGCCACATAGGTTCTACTTATTAAGTACCACATGTCCTGTGAGATACCTTTTGTGAGGACTGTCATAACAATATTTACAAAAGGTTTGCTCGGAAAAGAATCAAAGTTTAGGAGGAGTAGCTTTTTTGAAAAATTAACTGCCACAAAAATTTAAATCTGTTTTAAAAATTTTATTAAATTTGAAATTTCAAAATCCCTATAAGCAACTTTTATGAAGACTGTCACAAGGAACATATACAAAATTTTTGGTTGAAAAAAAAATCATAAGTGTAAAAGGAGTAGCTTTTTGAATTTATCACTCCCATAGGGTCCCATATTAAAGAAAAGGAAAAAAAATCTTAAAATTTAATAATCCAAAATTAAGTGAAAAAAAAATCATATGGATATGGTGGATGGGTACCTTTCCACTCTGGTGCTAACTCAGTAGACAGCTTGTGAGGAATCATATTTTATGGACGATGAAGGACAACACGGACCCTGCACTGAAACATTAGCTCTGCTGACACATGCAGTCAAGGACAGCTAAAATAAATTATGCATGTGAGTATATGTATAACATCCGGTCAAAATTAACGAAATGTGAGATTTCTTTTGTTAATGTTATCGAGTTCTGGGCATTCTTTCTCTTATTTGATTTTTAGGAAAATGCATTAAGATCATGCAAGAAGCTGAAGCAAAATGTGGGAAATGTGTTTTGTGTAATTTCACACTAGCTGGGCATCAGCGTATTGTGGCAGACTGAGGAAAAAATCTCTTGGCTTTGATGTCATTCCATGGGAAGCTTATTTCCACTTGGTGCACCATTGACTGTCTACACACTCGTTGTTGCTTGCTTGCCCCCCCATGGACTTCTGTTATGCCTGATGGCGTCACTAGAATATGCTCCGTATCTCAGTTCAGGTTCACAGGTACTACGCATCATCGATCCTGGTATCACTTCGACACAGAATCAGGAAAAGGGCCATGGCATCTTTGTAACAAGGTTCCCATCGAGAGCTATTCTGCAATCAATGCCCATTAGCAGACGTGCCATGTGGCCTTTTCCTTACAGAGCTCTCCGTGTACTAAAAGCCAGCTTAGCTCTAAGGCTTAACTGTCAATAATTATGTTGTAAGGTTAAGCAAATTATATTTAGACTGTTTACGAGGCCACATAATGTTTGCACTGATTTTTATACAGCTTCATGTAGAAAAGTAACTTCCTCATTTCTTGTTCATTCGTGAAATTAGTTTTTAAGTGTCCTGTTAAAAAATTGTGTTTGTGCGCCCTGGCAACATTTGTGTGGCACAATATTGTGCTTGTGAAGCTTTCTGATCTTTCTTATTTTTTCTTATTAGGGATGATTTCTGCACATCATAAATAATGATATTAAACAAATAACAACCATGATAACTTGCACGTCACAATCAATGTTTGTACTGTATAATAGTTCTTGTCATCCACATATTTTTAGCTCCTGTTTCTCCTTGAAAAATTAGCAATTGTATTTGAAAACAAAAATAACTAAATCCTTAGACTCAATTGGGATGTATGTGCCTATATAAATTTGGTCTGTAG
>JAAUYG010036366.1_pt1 | contig 10234 bp, 6 predicted proteins | sample 7278091 | NCBI WGS metagenome assembly JAAUYG01 (sample SAMN14350201, study PRJNA611818) | marine sediment metagenome | isolation source: surface marine sediment (0.6m) | place: French Polynesia: Moorea | collected 2018-08
CCAGATTGCTGCAGTCAGATTCCCCAGTGTCTCCCATCTGGGGTCTGAAACTCTCCGAACCCCGCTCCACAGGTTCAGATAAGATCCAGGTTTTGGAATTTCCATCATTCTTGCAAGAAGACAATTGACTATTGGCTCAGAAGTTATTTGGACCACAAAAAAACGTCGGGCAAAAAACTTAAACCATGAGCAGATTTTCGACTTTTCTGCTCATTTGACTTTGCGTGCAATGTCTTGAAACTGCAAACATTCTCCTGATGTTGGCAACTTCCTGCTGAACTTTACCGTCCACAAAAAGATGCTGCACTGATGGATTCTAGATGAAGACGTCTATTTCAATCATCGTACAGAACAGTTTCAAATTGCAGCAAGAAATGTTAGAGGCTTCCACACAGCTTTTTCATTTCCGACATTTCTCTGCCTCAAGTCACGAATCCTCATTGAACAATATTAAATGAAGCGACACAAGGGGAAATGATTCCATTGAAACAGTAGAATACTCGATGGCAAGCTGTGATGTGGCAAGCCTAATTGACTGACTATTGAATCTTGGCAAGGAGTCTTTACTTGTCATAATGGCCATCAACAGGAAAGAAACAAAGCAGAAATCCACCAGTGTTGGGTTAGTAATTGGCAAAATCAGCACTGCAGTGCAACTGAGATGTCGCTTTTTGAAGTCGGCTTTGTACTGATTAATGAAGGTGTGTCTTGACGTCTTGTCTGGAAAATCGTTCCTTGTGGGATATTATTTCTCGGAGCAGATTTTGCTGATAAAAAGGCAAGAAGACATTTTGGAAACAAACAGGTTGTACAGATTGTCTCGGCAAAGAAGAGGTTGGGTTTTTGTTGCCTAATACCAATGCTGTGTTCGGTAACAGGCCATTGTAAGGCAGAGTGGAAACTAAAATGTTGATAGAGAGAGAAATTCCTTTTTGAGTGATGTACCAGTTGAGCGCAATACTTGCAAGGTCGTGCGATGTAGCTTTTGATAACTGCGAAAACGAAGCTGCAGCAGTTGATAAAGCGCGCAACGCCTTGTGGACCTTTGACTTAACAGTGTGAAAGCGTTACAGCTCTTCATATGGTTTTCCAGTTGATGAATTATTCAAAGGAGGGGAGACCCTTCAGCAGTGAATGTAGCATAGTTACCAGCTGCTGAGATACAAAAGGCACTGTCGCTTTTAGGAAGCGCAAACTCTTACAACAGTGTGTTCTATAATTTCCAGCTAAACAATGCATAGAAAGGCCACAATGACTTCGGTGTAAGCGAACTCGCCTCAGGGTGGAAACTGCAAATATGATTGTAGATAATGCTAAAAGATGATGAAGGCAGAGTGGAGGTCTGTCCCTGCAGCTTTGCTGAACATAATTCTCCTGTGATGAAGCTGTAATCACTACAGTGATAGAAGACCAACAACAAATTGCTGTGCAGAAGGCAGGGGTGCACAATGCCCTCTTATAAGCTGTGTTGCTGCCTCCCAAGAGACGCATGACATGGATCTAATTGATGACTCAGTTTTCGCAGCGTGTGCTGAGAAAACTGAGCCAGGGCAGCAGCATCGCCCATTGTCTTTGACGAAAACACGAAACCGAACAGCACAGCATAATCATCACACGAAAGACATTGCGTCTTTAGTTCTTGCCGTACTTTTGTCCTGCCAGGGTTGGCCTACAAAACTTTGGCCTCACGTCAACAAATGCTACGGCCTAAAAATGAACGGAAAATTCCAATGCAACACTGGGTCTCTTGATGGTTGTGCTGAATAGAGGAATCCAGTGTGACTTTGGGAAGGATAAAAGTTCAAGCAAAAAGGGGCTGAGCAATTTCTGGGCAAAAAGATGTGCAACTGCGAACTGACATTTGTCTTACAGCTTCTATTTTCTCAGACCGCGACTCGTTCGAATAAAATTAAAAAAAAAAAAAAAAATTAAATCGTTGAACTTAACACGATCGCACTCTCGCTTCTCATTTGGCCGTTCTTTTGTAACATTTCCTTTTGTGTTTGTGCAGGAACGCACCGACAGTCCGACGGAATCTTCTACCGACAGCAGCAGCGTGTGCAATGAAAACGATGAGAACAGCAATGATGGAGATGTTGAGAACAACCAGGTAAAGACAAGGGCAGATCTTTACTTCTCTAAAATCAAGTCTCAATTCCACTTGGTGATCCAGATCCCACAGCAAAGATATTCCCACCACAAGATCACAAGACTGGTCTAAGATGCATCCTCAAGCACCGCCCTTGAACTAATCTTTGGAAAACAATGTCCTCTTTGCAGGATGACCTGAGTTCCAGCGCCAGTTCGAGTGCTCCGTCCCCAGCCAGTGTAGCGGAGGCCGATACCGGAGTGAAGATCCCGACGACGTCCGACAGCACGGCCGACGACACAACAGGCGACGCGAGCGAGTCTCCGTCCGCCGTGGAGTCACCCGCACTGTCGCCCTCACCGGCCAAACCTGTGCCGATTCATCCGATAGCGCAGCCAGCCGTGCCGGCGCAACCAGGTCTGGTGCAACCGCCGCATCAGGGATCAGCGCCGCTGAACCCGCCACCGTTGGCGCCATTGCAGAAGCACAGTGACGTGTTGCCTCCGGGATTGCACCCGGCTGGAGACAGGGCAGCAGAAGGAAAGGCGCCGTTAGGAGGGCCGCCACACGCCGCGGCATTTCACGCAGTTGCGCCGTCGCAGTTCAGCGCACCGGGGCTGAGGCCGCACTCTCCCAGCAGTTCGGCGCCGCACCCACTGAACACCTCGATGCCTGGAACGCTCACTCAAGCACCGCCTCTCATTCCAGAGGCCCAGAAAGAAATCAAGAAAGAGCCAGGTCTGGACATCAAAAAGGAGCCAGGAACTGAGGACCTGGACCGAGAGCGGGACAAGAAGGACGAGAGAGACATGAGAGATGCACGGGACCGAGACCCGCGCATCCCTCCGCATCATCTGCCGCTGCACCTGTCTCAGTACCCGCCGCACCCCTCGGCGCTGCCCCCGCACAGTCTTCCTCCTGGTGCTACGCTGCCCCCGGGTAGTCAGGCAGGACCTCTGCCCGCACGGCCTCTGGGCGTCAGACCCACGTCGTCTCCGCCGCCTCTGTACCAAACCCCGCCGAGTAGCAGCGGACATCACGTGCCACCGCCCCCGCCCCTCACCTCAGGACTCCCTGTCTCGACGCACCCGTCTCTGTCCCATCACTTACCCCCGGGGGTGCACATCCCTCCTGGCGGGACGTTGCCGCCGCATCACATGCCAATCAAGCAAGAGCCACGTTCAGAATCACCACATCACAGACCAAGGACTCCAGACCAGAGACCCAGGTCACCTTACGGGAGGAGGTCGCCCATGGGCCCCAGCAGACCTCCACCCTTGGACTCCAGCGGTAGACCACTGCCGCCTCTAGATTCTAGTTACAAACCTTTACCGTTAGACGCTAGTGGTAGGCCATTACCTTTGGACAGTAGACTCGCTGAGGAGCACATGAGGCCACGGTCTCCACACAGGCCTCTCTCTCCGACTCGACCCCGGTCGCGGTCACCTGTGAACAGAGCCAGATCCAGATCACGATCCAGATCGAGATCGCCCAATGTTGTAGACTCTGATAACGAGCCTGACATTCCACGAGGACCAAGTCCGGAGCCGCGGATTGTGAACGAACAGTGCCATAAAACCAAAAATGCAATGTACGTATGACGCAGATTTGTGTGACCTTCACCAGTACTGCCTAATGCAAGGCATTCAGGAGCTGTAGTTGAGCAGTCGAGTCATCAGAAAAAGTCGCGGTGAAAAGGAAAATTTCTTTCGGGGAAAATCTTATTTGATGTTTTGCTGCCAGGGTCCTGGTTTTGAAGTCCGTCTGGTAAAGAAAAATTGCTTACGTTTATTACAGATTCATACGGCACATCTGGAGGGGATACAACACGTGTTCACGCTGTGACTTTGAATTCCAACCGTTGCCGGATTCCAAGTTAGCGAAGAAGCGCGAGGACAAGCTACGCAAGGGTTCGTCATCTTCCGCGGCGGGTGCGCCGAGTCACCATCATCATCACCCGGGGTCAGCGCCGAGACCCGCGTCATCCTCGGGCGCCCCGCCGCCGCGCCCGGCCAGCGTGAAGGAGGAGCGCCGGGACGACCTGACGGTACGCCGCCGCTCCGAGGACGCGGACCGAGTCGCGGTGAGCTCTGCTCATCCTGCTTCCCGTCCCACCCCGTCTCCGACTCTCAAAGTAAATTTTATCAGAAACATCTCTGTCGTCGTCCGCACGACTTTAGTCGTAGACCAGTTTAGTGTGTAACGTGGTGAGCGTATGGGAACAGCGCAGCTGTTGCTCGTACTTTCTGTTTTGTAGTTTATTGTTGTGGTGATGATGCTGGCAGGATACCATTCATCTGTGATGTGACGTTAATTTTGTGGACATGAAATTATATCAGCCGAGTCTCGCGAAGATTATAATTTCTGTGAGGATGAACGACTGATTTCTGTGAACAAGTGTTTCAAAATTTTGCAAACTGAAAACTGATCATCTCACAAAGGCCTTATTTATGTTTTGGGTCGACTCACTGCACCCCAACATCTCAGATGAACTTGGTTTCTGCGAACATTCCACTCGCTGCAGAAGATGATCAAAATTTGCAAAGAAAAAAATCTGAAGACAGAGATGAAAAACACTTGGAAAGTTTCTTCCACAAAAACCTGGCTGCATCTGAAGTGAAAAATGAAAGCCGTGAAATACACCTGTCTGCAGTCCTTTGGTAAAAGTAGGAACAGACCCCACCCATGAAAAAAGATACACATCCGTGCTTATTCAAGTTAATAAGTAAACGACTTTGTGAAGTAGTTTCGTTTCCATAAGCCTGACATTTACTGAAATCATACGCGTTAGGTTTTGTTATCTCAAGAAAGAAGGAAAAAACTTTCTTCTGAAGAATGTTCCTTGGAACAGTTTTTGTTTTGTTTCTCGCACATTGTGCTTTCAAAGTATTGCTAAAGAGATGAAATATTGCAATGTTTTTGTTTCACTGTAGTTTCCCATTCTTGAGAACAGAACACCATTACAATGGTATCATCTGTAAAGATGAAAATGTCTTTTTGACACAGCGATACCAACTCCCAAGTGATATTTCTGGTTTTTCAGAAAAGCGAAGTTTGTCGACTTCTTGTGACAGATTTTGCCTTTTCTTTGCGCAGAAACGGCCCGATACTCCGCCCTCTAACACGACTGCGGACGCACAGATAACGAGCAGTCTGATGGCTTCGCAGCACAGCGTTGGTCCGTACGGGGAGCGGGTGACGCCCCGCGGGCTGCCTCCGGGTTTCCCTCCGACCCACGACCCGACTCCGGCGTTAAGACAACTCAGTGAATATGCAAGACCTCATGTGCTCGGTAAGTAACTGTTCTGTTGTCTTGGTACCAAATGTCGCGAAAGTGATGAGAAGGGATTAGTTGTTGAGTGAAATTCTCAATGTAACGCGTGAAAGATGAAATAGGCAGTTTGCAAATGCGTCTGCGCAAATTTTGAGTTGTTGAGTACATTTGTCCTGGATGGTTCTTTCAGTCAATCAGGACTCTCAAAACAACATTTACTGCCAAATGTAAGAACCATAAAGCGAAAAGAATTGTGAAGATCATGAATGTATTTTCCAGGTCATCAAGACCCGCCGCGGTCCATACCGTACAGTCTGGCTGGGTCGATGCCGCCGGGCGCCGACCCGATCGCGCACCACCGCATTGCCGCTATGTACCCGCCAGGCTCAAGAGAAAGGTGCGTGTACTTTCTGTAGCGATGAACTGGGATCACGGGGGATGCGGGGGCTCAAGTCAGTCGATAGTTTTTGAGGGTTCCCAGTAAGATGAGTGGACACTTTTTGCTGGAATACCAAATTCTGTTGTTGTGAACTGATGTTCAGACCATCAAATCGCAGTGGCATAGAAATGGAACTGGGGATTTCATTTGACACACCGAAGCCAGAAGTGGATCAAGCGAAAATTTTGCACAAAGTTGGAAGGTAAAAAAAAATCAGTTTTCAATGTGAGCAATGTTTTGTCGATTGCAGGCTCGAGTTGGAGTTGCAACGTGATAAGCAGGAACGCGACGCTCGGGAGCGAGAACTGCGGGAACATGATTTGAGGCAGCTGGAGATCAGAGAGCTGAAGCGGCATGAGCTGGAGATGAAACCGCCGGGTGAGTTGCCACTTCTCGTGTCTGGAGTTTCACCCCTGGGCAACTACCGTATGTTTCTGGTGCATTTCGCTTCAAAACACATTTGGTTTTAAATTTGTTGCTGTTCTCGTCATTGAATTGCAAGTTGTCGTCGCAAATATACTGACGCAATGCAATGCCATTGTTTTCTTTGCAGGTTTTGATCGTTTACCTCCTGGTGCTACCCCTCTTGACCATCCTCACTTGATAGAAATGCAACGGCGCTACTTGGCCTCTCTGGCGCAGCCAGGTGCAGCATTACCACCGGGACACATACCGGGGGTTTACCCACCCGCTTCCCTCGCGAGCGACCTGATTGCACGAGAAAGAGAAAGAATGGAGAGAATTGGTAAGAACTCGTTTTCTCTGTTTCATTAGGTTGGTGAAAAGCTCCACAAAGGGATGTCAGCGGGGAAGATATTTGTTGTAGGCTTCTGGGGCAATGGGGACATTTGTTGTGTGATCGTGCAACTCTCTGGGTTGAAAATGTACCTTTCAGGTGAAAATATTTCTGGTGCTTTTCGTGAGGCTTCAGTGTGGTCAATTTTCCCTTCAGAGTCTCTAGCTAATGCAGAGCGTCAGTCAGCCGAACGGGCGCACGCAGAAAGACTGGCCTTGGCCGGTGATCCTCTGCTGAGGCTACAAATGGCGGGTCACCCTGGCAGCGGCGGGGTCGCGGGTCCTCTCCCGTCAACGCACACCCATGCGCATTCTCACACACACCTGCACCTGCACCAGGCAGAGACCGCGGCAGCAGCGCTCCTACAGGCGCAAGCCGGCATCCCCCCGGCTCCCCCTCCTGGCCACGGGCACCCACCACCCCTCCCAGGTAAGCGTCATATCGCGTCTCTCACCACTAACCACTGTGTTACTACCTGTCATTACAGATGTCCTGCAGGCCCCTGAGAACATGTTGGGGCGTAGCTTGACTATTTACCAATATTACCAAAGATTGGCACTCCCGCCGGTGTCGAATGGTGACGTTGTGGCCCAGCCACTGAGAAGGGCCTCGCCGCCCACCAACTCGGTGGCCTCCACTGCGGGAGGGACGGGCCGCTCCTCTCACCCCCCGTCTCACTCACAGCAACCGCCAACAAAGTCGCATGAGCATGATGACAGGCAACCAATAGAAGCCACACATTTGATCTATCATTTCTCTCGTAAGTCGCCACAATCAACCTAGCAAATCTTATTTGTTTGTGTTTCTTTGCCTCGTCAACATTTGTGGCTTCTGTACCTGCTGCCGGTGTAGGTAGTGGGCAGGGCATGCAATGTTGTATTGTAATCAGTACTTTCACACTTCTCCTGCCCTGGAAATTTTATACAGTTTGATCATTTGCACATCTCCATCATTCGGTGTTTCCTTTGACGTTCATGGTACAGTTTTAGTTCTGTCAAAATTCTTTTTCTTTTCCTCCTCCTTCAACAACTGATCGTTACGTCTGTAAATAATGATCTGTTCGAATTCATTGTGATTGTGGTAGGATACTAAATGTTAGCCAATTACGAACTGCTGGCATTGGTAGTGTCAAAACAAAAGAAACAAGTCATACTTATGTGCTTTGATGACAACGAAATTTGACAAGAAAGGTGATTTACGAACTGTATCTGAGAGAAAACTATGCTCATGCGACTTTGTGTGCAACGAGAGAAAAACTCAACAAGAAACCACCAAAGTTGTAGATTCATTTCATCACTTGTTTTGCCCGCTGTTGTTTTTCCGGTGAAGAAGGTTATGATTGTGCTTTTTCGTGTGCAGGTGCAGATCCGTTGGCCACGGTGCCTGGAGCGGGTGGACCGCCAGGACCGTACCTCCCGCCTAGTCACGCGCTGCCCCCGGGACACCCGCTGCTGCCGGCGGCCAGGGAACAGGAACTCGCCTACCGCGACCTGCTCAGCCGCCCGCCCTACAGCACGGACCCTGTGCTGGCGCACCAAGCTGTAAGTACTGTCAGGTGATGAAGTGTTGACATTTCGTGAACGGGTGAACTTGAACATGTCGCAATTGTGGATTTGGCCCACACAAAAGTGTCATTGTTGCCACGGGGAACATCAGACAACCCAAAGCACAAATGCCAGGCCAGGCATGTTGAGTGGTGTGGCACTCATAAGCAAGGCAACCTATGGGGCTTTTTGGGGGAGTAAGTTGCAATTCACGAACAACTAAGATCCTTGTTGAGCTGAATTCGGTGATGCTGCAAAATACGTGTTTCATCACCATTTCAGACTGCCGCCTTGAGAGAACAGCAGGCATATCGAGAAGCAGTTGGTCGAGACATACAAGCTCAACAAATTGTAAGTATTTCCTCTTGTGGTCCGGCTTTCGTTCAATGTTTCACTGAAGTTTGAAAAAATATTGCGCGCACAAAATGGAATTGTTTTTTCTCTTTTGCAGTTATCAGCACAGGCAGCGCACCACGAAGCATTGCAAAGACAAATTGCCCTTGAAAGAGAACGTCAATTGGGGCCGCATCTTCCACACTGAGGCAGACACCAGACAAAATAGGACGTCAGCAGTGCTGTGCTGAGGTTGCTTTGCGGATTTGGACAAATTCAGTGAATCTCTGGAATTATCTCACTGGCGCAGAACTGAACGTGTTGTGCACTTGGAAAAGAAATGGAGACGAACACGGGAATTTGCGTGTTCTTATGCAAATTGATATGCACCGGCAAAGATTCTAATCAAGCATGCCGTGATGTCTTCAACGGTGTTCATCATTGACAAATGATCAGTGCAGTATTTGCAAAAAATTCAGAGATCAGTTTCTCTCCAAATGCAACTCTATATTTTTGACATTGTTGCGTTGAACTCCTGTGTGGGGCGTGCTTCCGACTGGACTCTGAAGTGAGAAACAATTGATCATAGGAATAATTGCAAGAGATCCACAAACTTTCACACTTGTCAACCAAAAACAGAAAAGGCAGCTGAATCGTTTTGGGCCTGGTTGCCATGGAAACAGAAAACAGAGCCCTCTGTGAACAAAATGGGGTGAGGCAAATTGTGGTCAATCAGAATTCAAAGACTCTTCTCCAATTGATAGGCATTTGCCTCCGTTCAAAGAGGCTGTTTGTGCTTGTGTAAATTTGTGGATAAGTGTACGGTGAGTATCTATTCAATGAGAAGGAACTTACAAGTGTAAATAATTCACAGTGTTGCGTCGTCACTGCTGTATTAAATTTGGGTAGATCCTAAACTATTGCACTTTGCCTCCTAGGAAGTTTAGAGGTGTAAATTAGTTGCATATTGTTACTTGAAAAGAAACACTGTCCTAGGGGCTGAGAACCCTTCGAACTCATTTGCGTGAACAAGAGCTTATTTATTATTTTGTCGTTTTTCTGTTTGCGAGCGCAGTTTGTTTCATCGTTTTGAGCGGAAGGAACAAACCTGTTGAACTTGTGAATCGTCATTTTTGTTCACCAAGGCTGTTTTTTATTGCCACGACTCCAATTTTCTTTTTCGTTTGGTCAGTTGGATTTTGCCTGGGAAGTAATGGTTGCAATGTATTTAACTATGTACACGTGAGTTTCGGGCAATATTATTCTTGCGTTTATTACCTGATCACTGGTCAGAGGTAATGGCAAGTGTAGAGCGTGTAGTGAGCAATAGAGCAGTGTACATAACTCTTTTCAATGAAGTTGTTCGTGTAAACAAGTTGTTACTGTGCATTCGTTTCTCAACATGCAAACATAAACCGCAAACAATGTTGTGCTTGTAACAAGTTGCAAAGCCTAGATTTGCTTGAAGACTTCATCAAAAAGTGTATGTTGTGTAAGAAAAAATGTTAAGGAGAAGCAATACGTGTGTTTGTGTGTATTCCTCAGCAAGAGAAGGCGTTAGTCGTTGGTATTTTCATTCCAGCAATAAAAGCAACTGTATTGTTCTTTTTGAAGCAAGCAATACACACAAGTTTGTTCCGTTGGTAACAAGGTGCGAGTTAACCATGCAACCATTGCTTCCCACGTGAAAAACATACAACTTGCAAAGTGACGAGAAAAGCAATTGTCGATGTCTCTTTATTCAGATTTTTTCCTTCAG
>JAAUYG010231936.1_pt1 | contig 10233 bp, 4 predicted proteins | sample 7278091 | NCBI WGS metagenome assembly JAAUYG01 (sample SAMN14350201, study PRJNA611818) | marine sediment metagenome | isolation source: surface marine sediment (0.6m) | place: French Polynesia: Moorea | collected 2018-08
CCCATGTTAACGAAAACGAAAAAAATTCCTAAAAAATCCAAAAAAAATTTTTTTTCAAAAATGAAAAAAAAACGTCTGGGGATATGGCCCAGGGGAAGCCAGAACTGAAATTTGAAAGCAATTCATGCAGTAACTTCAGAGATAATCGATGCCACGGACGGACGGACGGACGGGCGGACGACGGACGAATTTCGATTTCATGAGCTCTGCTGACATAGTCAAGAGCTAAAAATGACTCAATATAACCAATCCAGCTCTGGTGATCCTGATTTGTTACTTTGTGTGTGCGTCTCTGTGAGCAATATTTCTGAAAACGCACTTGGCAATATTTTTGGTGCCAGTATTCCTCTGACGCACAGACAGGATACTCGATTTTGAAAGACAACTCGTTCCGGGTAATCTAGAAGTGGCCGTCCGAATATATTTCCCAATACTAAACTAACAAGAAATTGTAAGATTTTGTTTTCATGCGGTTATAACAACAGTTACTAACAGTTACAGATTTTGTTTAAACTACAAAAGTTTAACTGCACCATTTAGAATGGGTGAACTTGCAAGGTCAAGCTCAAGATCACTACTACATCGAACGAATCTAGTTACCCTCTTAAATTAATATAGGTTTCTTTCTTTGTTCCTTTTTTGTTCCTGGTTTCGTTCGTTGTTTCCACCTTCCCTTGCTTTTTATTGTCCTTTCTGCCTTTGTCTTTTGTACTTGATTCCCTTTTCCTTCCTTGTGGCATTACTTATTACTTGCTCTTTATCATTCTTTGCATTCGAGACACTACGGGCGTCATATGAGCCATGTGTCAGGCAGAGCTTAAAATATACGTGATAAAATGTTGAATAAACCGGAAAAAATGGAAGATAAGTTCACGCAGTTTCTTTTTTGAAACAAATTTATTTACCAATATTTCCTCGACATTACCAGAATAATGCACAGTTGCCACAAAAGCACAGATATTGACTAAGTACTTGACTCAGTCTGAGTGTGAAGTAAACGCAGTGGAAATTTAGGAGACATACACGTATTGGCCCCCTTTTTGACACCCATCACTAATGCAATGAAACGTGTTTTTCTGCTGTCCTGGTGCCGTCTTTATGAATCTAGAGCACGACATTTCATTTTGTTTGCGTGGTTTGGGTATGAAGACTTGTCATAATGCAATGCGACAATACTCCACGGATGTGGAAGACGCGGGGACGCATGGCAGCTCAATCTTCCAAGATTCCTACACGCATAGACGTGAGGGAAGGGTGTGGACACTCGCACACCAACACTCATAGCGATAAATTACAATCCAATTTGTTTGACATCAAGTTAGACAGGTGTTTTATTAGTTACAGATGGATACCGCCTGTCTTATTTGAGATCAGGTCCGTCGTCGATCCGCCACTTTTTTCACATCATAGACAGTAGCATGAGTAGGGTAAGCTATGCACCATCTTCAGAATTGTTTGGAGAGAAGGAACGGCGATGATTTTGGACAAATCTTTTTTTTCTAAGTTACTCACCTTCGTTCCTCTCTGGTGTCCCCTCAGCTGTGTAGTTTAGACCCTTGTGCTGCAGTGTCTTGTGCGTCTCGTCCTTGTCTCCAGTCACACGTCCATGGTCCAAACCTCTGTCAGAGCTAGGTTATAATTACCAGCGGTTTTACTGCTGTGATTCGTTATTACGCAATACTCCTAATTCTGTTATTGCAAATCGCTCTGTGGTTAGATAAAATATTCATAATACTGTATCAGTTGTATTATTGAATATTTTGGCCTAGGATATAAGTTAGCATTTATGATTTACTACATCCCTTGTCTGTAGGAGACTGTAAAATGTGTTGCTAACCTTGTCTAGTGTTAATTTATGTGACTAAATCATTCTCAAATCATGTCGAATACGTAATATCTAATATTTATTTTAGCGTAGGTGAAACAGAACATCGAAGCCCACGATTCCCTTATTATTTTTTCTGAAAGGAAAAATCCCAAGGCTTGGTGTATCTGCGGCAAGAACAAAAGGATGACTGAACATCACACTGGTGTTGCAGACTGGTGGTTGCTGAAAGTTTACAGATTTTAAGGTTTACAGACTGGCAGATCCCATTTTTGGCAAGACGTACTGCATAAAGTATGGCTCTAATACATGTCTTTCTGAAATGCATAAGAACAAGTAGAAACGAACTGAAGGTATCCAGTTCTCTAAGTATACAGACTGAAGACAGGGAGCAGGAAGAACTAGGAACTTCAAGTATGTTTTGCATTTGTAACGTTGGTAGAAACCAGTTGGCATATTACGATTTTCCATAATATTTCTGGGACCGTCGTGCACCCTCCTCATACGTATATATTGGCATGTACCCGAGCTCCCTCTCAGCTTTTCCTCTGTTATAGGAGAACTGGTGCTTGTAATAATAAAGAAATTGCTCGGAGAGAGGAAAGTTGCCCTTATACAAAGGCGAAATCACATACAGGGCGATCTTGATCAACGAGAAGATAAAAAAGATTAAAAAGTAAGGAACGCTGAACTTCGACACTGTCACATCCGGCAGTAACGCTTCGGCAAAGTCGAATCTGTTTATCGAAGGGAGATCGTCGTTGATGTAATAAAAATGACCACCAATTTCCGGATTCTTTGTTAGTGCCCGTATGGAAGCAACATGAGCCCAGGCGACGTTTCCCGCATAGTTAACATCCAACGCGGAGTCTCTTCTACCGATCCGGTTCATTTTGTAGCCACTTTCCTCCAGCATTTTTTTGTGGCGGACATCTTCCTCGCCGTACAGGGCCCCGATACGAAGACTTATGGTATGCAGAGTAGCACCATCTCCTGCAAGAAATAGAAATAACCTAACAACTGCGGCCATCATCTTCATCTTATCCATTCTTATACGAAGGCACAGAGGTGACAATGCACTCGAGTATACTTTATTATGGCGACATGGGTATACAGTATAATATAAATTGCCCAAGCAGCCTCTGAATGGTTATAACACTTTAAACACTAGATCATGACGCCATCACTAAAAGCTCAAGTGTGATGTTGTTCTAGCTTTTCAATGCACCCGTGTTGGAAAGATAATTTTGCTCATATTTTTTGTTTGAGGTCGATCAGTCAGTCGATCATCGATGACGCATCATATTGTTTCACCTCTCAGATTCATCTCTCACATTTCCCCGGTGAGCGCCTTTGCCTTCTCTAGAGATTAATACTGATATACTATATCATAGATTGCTGTAAACCTCTTTACATAAAGTTTAAACAAGAAAGATCTGTATTGCCCACATATAGACAAAACACTACAAGCACGAACTAGTGTTGAATTTATACTACTGTTGCTGCTGCCACTGCTGCCATTCTCAACGATCCCTCTCCTGCTCGTTCTCCCTCCATTGTCCCACTTCTCCTCCTTCCATTCCCCTCCTCATCTCTCCTCCTCCTCCTCCCACTCCTCCTCCTCCTCCTCCTCCTCCTCCTCCTCCTACTACTACTACTACTACTACTACTAGCTACTAGCTACTACTACTAACTACTACTACTACTACTACTACTACTACTACTACTACTACTACTACTACTACTACTACTACTACTACTAGTATCGCACGTTCGGTCGACTAAACATAGCATTTATTTAGGCAAATAGCGATAACACATGTATATACAGTGTATCACACCTCTCTGAACAGCCCGCCCGTTGGCTTCCAGTACAGCTTTCTCCGCTCTGGCCTTGGTGTCCGAGTAAGCATGTCTCTGTTTGGTCGGGGTTGGCACGGTTTCATCCGCGTTAATATGACTCCAGTCCCCGACCATTATATCAGTAGTACTGGTGTAGATCAGGTTGGTCACGTTGCTCTGGGTGCAGGCTTCAATTACGTTCTGAGTTCCTAAAATGGAAACGAAGATTTGTGCAACAACGACTGCCACGGCGAGACAAACGACGATGGTTATAATGAGGACGAAGAAGACCAAGTATCACGAGGATACTAATAACATTTTAAAAATTAATCATTGTAATGTCATAACAATCTTATTATGGGCAAAAGGAAGATCTCCGGCTCAAAATAGAGAGTGGCCTTATTTTAGTCTGGGCACATGTGGCACAGGCCACCATGTTGTGCTGTCTTGAATCAAACCACTGTGATATACATAGCTTTATACCTTTATGAATAATGTCAAGGTGGTGTAGCTGATGCGACCTATCATCAAAGTAACGTATATTTTAACAATTTGGCAGCTCGACAGAAAAAGTAATAGCCTGTATTTCCCCCTGATTATCATATTTCCGTAAAGTTTGACCGGGATTGGATGAAAACCGTGTGAGCAGTAGCCTTTTGAAAATCATAGGATCGGAAATTTTTGCAAAGTGCACCGAGTGACCCCAAACTGAACTCGAGTATTGGTTGTAGGGCAGTGATGGGTCCATACTTCGCACAAGAGCGATAATTATTGGCAGAGCTACAGCAAATCAAACTTTCGGAATTTTCAGGCTTTTCGCCTTATGTAGACATAGCTGCCCTAAGGGTGCGTGCACTTGGTTGCTATGGAGGTCGTTGCCATGGTGACCCCCCACATTTCCCAAGAGCACATCTGGCAGATATGGACTCGCCAATGTGTCCCTTTTTCATTGATACAACAGACAAAAATATTTATTGACTTGCACACGAACTTCTTAAATAGGACTTTTTTTTTGTTATGGATCCCCGACTACAAAGAATCAGATATGAAAAGTATCCTCGGTATTCTACATATGCGTTCCTAGGGACAGGAGTCCCAAATTTTCACCAGTTTCGCTCTACAATCATCCGTTTTCAAGATATTCCAAATATTTGTGATTTCACATTGACTGTCATCTTAAAATTTTAAAGTGCCACAAAATTTAAATAAAACTTTTAGCCAAAAGTAATGGTCTGTATTGCACCATGTTTAGCAATGTGCTCATAAAGTTTGGATGAGATCGGATGAAAACTGTAGGAGGAGGAGCGTTTTGAAATTGTCAGCCCATATGGTCCTGAGTTAACATTAATTTCAAAGTGTCATAAAATTTAAAAAAAAGACAAAAACAAAAAAAAAAAACATTCAGATCGCAGGAAAAATTAATAGCCCTCCCCTTGATTACCGTACTTTCTACGAAGTTTGGTTGAAATTGGGTGAAAACTGTGGGAGCAGTAGCTTCTGAAAATCTTAACGTCTTATCAGTGCACGGAACGACCTGACATTCCAAAAGTATTCCATAAGTATTTTTAAGACCCCTGAGTCCCAGATATTCATCCTTTTCTTTCTACGATCAACCATTTTCCAGGTATTCGAGATTTTTGCATATTTCCATTGACTGTCATCACGTTAAAATTTCAAAGTTTTATAATATTTGAAAAAGTCAGTATTTCAAAACCCCGAAAAAGTAAGTGTGTGAAAGTTATTGCGGCAGAAATTCAGGAGAAGTTGAAAAAGGATTTGGTCGCTATTTGTGGCGTAGCGTTCGTTTGGAGAGTGGATAGCTAGCTTCCCATAAACTTTGGCCTGGATCCATAAAGCGATTTCCGAGAAACCTGAGTTAACGGACGAACGCCCGCGCCACGACAGTAGCTCTGCTTGTGTTTACATAAAATGTTGAAAGTTGCAGATATACATTGAATTTATAATTGTGACCAATAAAAAATGAAAACTTGCGATTATCAAAAGTTATTTAATACTAGGTACATTGTAATTACTGGACATAGCTTACTGAGAAGCGCATGATAAACTTAAGGTCCGTTGACCTCTTGTTTCATGACGTGTTCCAGATGTTTGAAGTCATGGAGTATCCCAACTCCCCTGACACCGACTATTTTCATAAAATTTCCCACTTACTTAAACATTCGGGGTTGGACAAAAGCTCACTATTTACAGAACCTTTCCCAGTTACTAGATATCGGTGAACATCTCAGGGTTTTGTTCTGTATAGATATGTTCTGGCTGTGTAAGAACTGGTGTTAGGTGAACCAGTATTTGCAAAACTCAGAACTGGAACCAAATTCACTTTGTTGCATTTTAATGCTGTCAAGTCTGTGAATATCTGAATGGGACTGAAACAAACCTTTGCCATACTGTATACTCGAGCTTCAAGTGGAGGTTACCTTTTACATTGATGATTTCTAGCTGCGCAACGTCGGGGAACATAGACACGTCTATCAGTGACAGGCTGTGTATGACGGTGTCAACCCCTTTCGTGGCCTCTAGAACTTGATCGAACTGCCGAATGTCACCAACTATGGACTTGAGACGAACGTCTTCTTTGTGGCCTGTTTGAGAGTAAAGGCAGACGAAGCGAATGTTAAACATAAAAACAATTACTAACAAGAAACACCATTGGGGCAGCGGAAAACCGGATCACCCACAAATTCTCCCGACATGTAGATGAATATATTACCAGTAAATACGTGTATAACGGACAGATTTCCCTCCACTCAAATCTAAGTAGCCTTGACTTTGACCTTTCAGCGCCACTCAAGGTCGAATCTGATATTAATTACAGTTGGACGCCCGACATATATCATTTGCCATCAGCATTTAACTAGTAACGTGCGGTTTAATTCTGGTCATGTACGAGATGTACAAGACTTGGAAACCTGACTGACCTTGACTTACCTTTCAAGGTCACCAATGTCAAATCTGATGGTACAATTGGACTCCCAACATATCATTTCCTATTACCATTTGATAGTACCACCCCTTTCTGAGATAGGACTTCGAAATCTGAGTGACCTGAGTGACTCAAGGTCAAATGTGAGTGTGCATTGGACTCCACATATATGGTTTTCTATTAATATTTAGTGTAACATAGGGCGTAACTCTGCTCCTTTACAAGATATGGCTTCAAAATCTCAGCAACCTTGATTTTGACATTTAAAACTACGAAAGGTCAAATGTGATGGTGCCATTGGACTCCCTCATATATTGTTTCCTATTAATGTTTTATAGTAACATATGAATTAACTAGACTTTACAAGATATAAGGCTTCCAAGCTTTGAAATATCATTGACCTTGAATTTGACCTTAAGTGCTATAAATTTTTAAATACTTGGTAGATCGCCAAAAAGTATATAGGGAGTAATAGGAAAGTCATAGGAATATTCGGAAAAGCTATTTATATTTCAGATTTTATGATTTTCCTATTGACCCCCATATTAAAATCTTAAAGTGCTATAAATTTGTTAAAACTTGCCTATTGCCCTTTGCTCCATGTTAAGGTAAACGAAATAAATTATGCGTAAAACTTTCCAAACTTTGAAATTTCACAATTCTTTTAACACCTTTGGTAGAGACCCTCTCCAGGAATATACATGAATTGTGAGGAGTGAATGTGGTGTCTACTTTCGGAGGAGATGTTGTTTAAAAATAAAAAAATAAAAATAAAAAAATAACATTTTGGAAAACAAAAGTGGTCTGGAGATATAGCGGATAGGTAACTTTGCACAAATTTGGCGTTAATCCGATTGATGGCTTTTTTTGCGAGAAAACGGGTTTTCCGCACTCACTGACGACGGACGGACGGACACCTACGCCATCACAGTATCTCTGCTGTGCAGTAGCACCAGGCAGAGCTAAACACCAAAATCACGTTTCATGTGTATACCGATCAAACCCGTTCATGTTATTTTAGCACCCGATCCAACATTTTTCGTCTGTGGACCATCCGCGGAAAGGTACCTGAGCGCCAGTGCTCCACTGCGCTGTGATAGATCACTGCATCACAGGATACTCGTCCGTCAATGGCCCATTGGCGGCTGTGATACGCATGATACAGAAGTTAGTTAAAATGTGACTTTCGAGGGATTCGAGCCCGTGTTCCTAAAAAAGGCCTTTAACGGAAAAGCCGTATACTGATGCAGCACAGAGAGCCAGCGTGCTATCCTACTACGCCACCGAGACGATCTGGTCGACGAGCTTGTTCTGAAGGTGTGTATACGTGCATGTTGGGTTATATAGATTCCTCAATACGCCATTGGTGGGCAGATATCCTGTGATACCGTGATATATCACAGCCCAGTGGAGCACTGGCGCTCAGGGTACCTTTCCGCCAATGGTCCACTGACGGAAAACGTTGGATCGGGTGATTTTACTCTGACCACTGTCAGTTTTTGATATCTCATAAACCTTTATACCTACCGAGTCTGTTTGTGTAGGGTTTCAAGTCGAAGACTCGCACTTCTTCTATGTTTTCTCCTTTCTCTTGCAAATGCTTCACAATGTGCTGTCCCAAGAAGCCGGAGCCGCCCGTTACCAATACCACGTGACCATTTGCAGCCATGCTTTCTGGAATTCTATATACTGTACTACAAAATATGACTGCTTGGTATTGCTGAGCGTGTCCCCTGAAACAGAGAATAACCACAAGTCATCCATTATCACGATTCAATTCTGCCTATGTAATTTTTTTTTATCCCAGGAATGTTTTGTATAAGAACAGTTTGTTTTTGTACTTCTTTAGGGCCATACCATACAGCTCATTTCCGCCGCATCATCCAGCTTCCACCAGCCACGTGCGCCGGATGTTGGGAGGGTGTTGGCAATTAATGTTTTTTTTTTTTTTTTTTTTAGTTTGGTTACAGCATGGCATCCAGACGCTGAGAGCAGTCGCCATTCGGTACCAAGATTGGGGATGTTACAAGCAAAATATTGTTTTCGGATTACGTAATAATAACGGTTACACGTATTATTTGTTTTTATAGAAAGCGAACAAGTTAAAATCTCATAAAGGTCTATATAGTAAAAGTACAGAACTGCTAACGAGTTAAACATGTAAATAGACTTTGCCTCAAAATGAATGCTATATCAAACTTTGTAGTCATCTGTTAGCCTTCTACGTATAAACTGCATATTTGCAAATTGACGTATAAAAACCGCTCACACTACCACTACTGAACATAAGTGATTGGAAATATGTTCCAGCAGCCAACTTGACAAATCCATTTACGACGATAGAAGGTTTACAACATATGTAAAAGATATGCTTGCGGAATATATTTTATTAGCTCAGATATGCTCGGACAACGTTAGTCCCTCCGTCCGTAAAAGGATACAATGGATTAACACATTTCGAGTAACACACAACTACCTACCCGCGACATCACGAGACCCACCAACCCCTCCAACTTAACCTTGTTTTGTAAATTAATTAAATTTTATGTTAAAAGGTTTCGCTTTTTCTTAATATGGGCGCATATCATGCATATGGGGAGAGAAAATTCAAAAGGGTACGCCTACCACATTTCTAATTCCAGTGCGACGACCTTTGTGAAAACAAGAAGAAGAATCCATTATAGTGACTTGTTCCCCCATACAAGATACAGGTATCATAAATACAATGAAATACAATCAAACAATGGGGAACCCTGCCCCAAATGGGCTTGTAAGTCACTTGTTTACAGTATATGTACACATACGGTATACTTTGCAGAGCAGAGCTCAAACATTATATCATTGCACGTTACCCTTTAAAAAAAACGTGGGAAGTTGTACCTCTGAAATAGATTTTTTTTAAAGTAATATGTTATTTTTTTTTAATTTCTTACCACGGAGGAAAATGGAAAAAGAGGCTTTTCAAAATGCTGCAACCCCAACAGTTTTCTTTCTAGCCGCCAAGCATTCAGAGAGACTTCCCACATAAAATTAGTTTCTCGGATCCCCAGGCGACGTCGGGAGCCACAAAGCAACGGAAATGGGCTATAGCCCAACGAGCCACAGTGATAGAGTCCCACTCAGTTTTCCTAGATCAACCCCACGCAGTGGCAGATCCGAAGGCTTTCAATCTTGAATTCACTGCCCCCGTGTAGCAAAGTGGTCAGAGCGCCCGCTCGGGGTGCGGGAGGCCGGGATTCGATCCCCGACCGCGTCACACCAGACGTAAAAACTGGGAGGTTTGCGCTTCTCAGCTTGGCGCTTGGCATTCATGAGTTAGGCAACCAACTACGCGGCTCGGAGTCAGTATAAATGGTCTGAGTGGTTCCTTTCTTCTCACCTGTGGCGGAATTGAATCGGTGGCTTAGCACCCAAACACTATCGGGCGTACATCGTTCGGCCCAAACAAGACAGGTCCTCACCACGCATACACCTGCATACACCACCGAATCCAACTTGCAGTCGGTGATATGACCATGAGTGGTTGAAAGCCGACTGTCAGCCTGGTGGGGGGGGGGGGGGGGGGGGGGGGGGGGGGGGGGGGGGGGGGGGGGGGGGGGGGGGGGGGGGGGGGGGGGGGGGG
>JAAUYG010254027.1_pt1 | contig 10233 bp, 11 predicted proteins | sample 7278091 | NCBI WGS metagenome assembly JAAUYG01 (sample SAMN14350201, study PRJNA611818) | marine sediment metagenome | isolation source: surface marine sediment (0.6m) | place: French Polynesia: Moorea | collected 2018-08
ACAATTTTGGTCCTTCGGTTTACGTTGACTTTTTACAATTTGTTGGTTCCTTTTGTTACGGTTTTAAAAAACACCCCCCCCCCCCCCCCCCAATATTTTTCCTGCTATGGTCCCTCCTATAAATCTTCGTATTGAAACTAGTGAGGAATTGGGCCATATCCTAAAATGACAGTTTGGCCGTATCCGGGAATATATTATGTATAGGATAAACAGACCAGCATGAACCATGTATTGTGACCAGATATGGTCTGTATATGGCATGAAAAGAAATTTGGTCCTCTCCCATAGGTATTGAACCTAAAGACAATAACGTGTAAAGTAGGTTCTTTTCTGTTTTAGAAGTACAGTAGAACCTATCTTGAAAGACCACCCCTTTGGCCACAAAAATGTGGTCTCTCAAGACAGGTGGTCTCTGGTGACAGGTTCAGTTGTTTTGAAATGTTGGTCCTTCTGCCAAAAATGTGTGGTCTTTTAAGACAGGTGGTCTCTCATAGCAGTGGTCTCAAGACAAGATAATACTGTATGTGATACCATTATTGCTACTAAATTTACCTTCTATTCAACCTATTCAAGTCAATATAACACTTAAACACAGTTCGTTGCATTTTGTAATCTTTATTCAAATAACAGTACTTATCAAAAAGGCTGAGCTGCATAATGTCAAAACAATGTTATACGAAAATAGGGCATGTTTTGATTAAATATTTCAAAAATACCGCTTTAATGAAAAAATTCAGGCTACTCAAATTGGTATGTTTGCTAGTACATGGAGCCTGGATTCAAACAGAAGACGGAAACAAAGTCCTGACATGCAAATGGCACGACCTTTGACCGGGCCTGGTTTTTACGCAGAAAAGTTACGACATGACCGCACACAACGGTGAACCACATTGGACAAAAGACGGTCATCACAAACTTGGTGACACAGACCACAAATCACCTAGATTCTAGAAGACTTGTACATCCCAATACCTGAACCCTCTGGTTTCTATAGGCTTGTCAGTAGTGTACCAGCCCTCCGCTGGCTCTGGATGTTGAATTCAATTGGTAACCTTGTTTTTTTTCCTACGAATAACATTATAAGCTATTGTAAAGGATCTGTGCGCATAATGACATGAAAATGGTAACAAGAATTGGCAGCCTAAACTTCTTCCATAAACAACTGACTTTCAAGTTCCAATCAACACAAACTATGTGATGATAATATACATATAGGAACAGATGTTTTGCAAGTTCTCTTGATGATAAAATGTGAAGTTTAATTGTGAACTTTGGCACATTAAACATACAGAAACATGTCTGAATTATCAGAGTACTTATTATTTCAACCTAAAATCTGTAATCAACACATACTTTAAAGTTGTTTAAAAAAGTTTATATCAATACTACATCTACTATGACCATAGAGTTTATAAAATATACTTGTTCATATACAACCACACAAATATTCTTAACAAATTGGCATCTGACCCTTTGTTGTACAGGAAAGCTTCATATAATTATAAATATAGTGGAACTATTCCAAAAAGTTGCATCTGAAATACCATTGAATATGTATGTTTTTCTTCAATATAGCCAAATGGACCAGCAATCTGGCACTTCCATTGTAAACTTTGGCAAAATCTTGACAAGGTTGTGAAAATGGATATTAAAATTGTTTACTATATTGAAATTGTTTACTATATTATATCTTGTGCTCTTGCGCACTCCAATTTTGTACATGACACAATTCTGATACATATCATAATGTAAACATGTAAGCAGCTTATAATTTTACGTTCTGAAACATACTTAAAACTTCAATAAACTTGGGGATCTTCAAATACATTCACAACACTATACTGGCATGAGCACGAATGCATGGACACGGATGACTATTTTCACAGCATGAACTGACCTCCTCATTCTGTTACTCTCACTCATGAATTGTGGAGTAAATTGAGATAATTCAATTTCTCTATTCAATGGGTTTCCAATTCTGAAACTGGGTTTGGCCAATAAATGGTTGTCAAAGTTGTGGTCTAACCATGTCATGGTCACCCCTCTCCTGCTGACTACAGAAAGGATAGTAAAGTCCACACTAGCTGGGAGTATACAGTAAATCGTATTACCCAATCAGATAGCTGTGATCGAAGAATAACGCTAACTACACAAACAGCGAAACTGAGATCTTTACCCCTGGGACCTTCATTACTGGATGAAATATTGTTCAATCAGTCTGATACATAAGTGGCCAGAGATAAATATTCTTTACACACGTGATGAATAGCTGAGCTACACGTATACAAAAAGTATTTGAAATACTTCCTCATCTTACCCTGTTAATGCACCCAACATATACCATGTATACTACCTGCTGATAATCCTCATTATTGGTATATACTTTTCAAAATTTTTGGCAAATGAACACATGCAAGATATTCAAGGCCATAATAAGTAGGCAAAAGCTAGCGAGAGAGCACCAAAAAACTGACAAAGACACACCTATAAATATGGATATATTATAAACACCAACTCCACCCGTTTGACATCCTGTAGATACTTAGACTTGCTTTAATACATATCAGTCACTTGCTAGAAGCTGCTCAGTAAATCAAATATTAAAATATGTTACCTAGGTCTGATTGTAAATTTTTTGCTGCATTCATAGTAACATTCCTACAATTATTAGCGCCTGTTTATAAGATTATTTCTACACAATAGAAAATGTAAAAGTTTTTTTTTAAAAGATTTTTTTTTATAAATTTCAATGATTGTCAGGAAGCATTTGAAAACTATAGTGCAACTGTTGGCTAATTATGGTAACGTGAAACCCCGGAAGTAAGACCGGGGACAAAGTCGTCTTTAATACTGGAGTACCGGTAGTCTTATTCTGAAACAATATAACACTATAAGTTCTGGTTAACAGACAAGTGGTCCTAATTCCGAAGTGGTCTTATTACCAGGGTGGTCACAAGCCGGAGTTCTAATGTCGATAGTCACAAGCCGGAGTTCTAATGTCGATAGTTAGGTGGATGAGTACATGTGTCCTAACCATTTACTTGCCACACTGGAGAAGCCTAAACTGCCACTTTTACTGTGTATCTGTGGCACAAGTGGAGTAACACCAGGCCTCGGTTTCATAAAAAGTGACTTAAAGCTTAAGGCTTAATTTTTATTTTGGGCTACATTAAGTCGACTTAGCCCTAAGCCGACTGAACCTGTTTCATAAACGAAAATTGGGCTCGACTTAGCATAGCCAAATTTGATTGTTGTGATCATAAGGGGCCGAATGTTATTTCCAGCTGATTTGTATGGAAATATGTATACTTATGACTCTGCTAGATCTAATCCATTTAAATAAGTTTGATAAAGTGCAAACAATACATGTTACATGATCACAGGGTGGTTCCACTTGTCTTTTTTACACCTATTGCAGGCTGACGTCAGTGCATTGTTTTACTGTTTTCTGTCGCATAGCAACGATGTAGATATCCATTGTTCCTTGTTTGGAACAGATTCCAATAATAACATGCATAGTTGAGCATGATATATCGCTGTTACTATATTTTAGATATATGTTCTCTTAGCTGCACATGTACAAACAAAGGCCAGAAATGGCCCCTACATTGTCTCTGGTAACACTGGGAGTAACACACTGTTGTTGATGAAATGTTCCTAAACTACCGGTAGCTAAATTCATGTAAACGGAACTCTGGGTATATTCCATTAATATCTAGTGTCAGATACACTGTGAATGAAGCTTCTGATTGAACTGGTTGCCTTCCGCTTCTGCTCTGAGGCTGACTCGGGTTTTACACCGTACGTGAATACAATTGGCAGAACACGACAATTCTCTTATAATCGCTGAACTGTATTGAAAATGAACACTTTAATACACATTGTACATTCCAGCACCTGTATTCCACCTGTACTCCACCTGTATTCCACCTGTACTCCACCTGTATTCCACCTGTACTCCACCTGTATTCCACCTGTACTCCACCTGCATTATTTCCATATGTCCCACTTTCATCAAATCCCTAGTGGCTCTTCCACCCAGAACAGCCACCCCCCAAACCAAACCAAAGACACTTGTAGATAAACGATAAAAGATAATTATGCAAGATGTACAAGATGGTATCCAAGACACAAACTTTCAGTGAAAAATTTCAAACATCAATACAGTGTATGTAGCAACTCTACAATTGGCATTGCTCTGGTCGAAGTTTTGCACAAAAGTTAACCCGAAGCAACCGACTAACTGCAGATTTCATCTTAATTACCATACACTTTGTGTAAAATACTGGAAACATTACATAATACTTTTGATTGGCCACAACTGCCAATTCACTGAAAAACTTCAGCCCCAAATTCAGCCCCAAATGCTTTACTACTAGATTTTCTTCCATTAACCAAAGTGCATCATCAACGGTTCAGAACCAAAACAAATCGCCGGTCAACATGCTCAAGAACATTTAAACAGTTTTGTCCACGTTTTGTTGAAAATAATGCCAGACACAACGTGAGTAACCCGATTACATCATAGCAGTACAGGGGATTGGTGGAATAAAGACTGTCAACGGCCAAAGTGGTCTTAAATTTTGAAACAATACAGCACTGTGGTATATAACTTTCAATTGTGCAAAAGGTCTTCAGACCGTTCTTCAGCCATTCTACTCATTTGAGCACATATTGCGAATTGTGAATTTGTTGATCAGCTGTACATACGAGGACTAGGAATTAAACACACATCACACCTGGTGTGGAAACCACGCACAGTACAGTAGTCCCTGTAAATGTTATATACAGTGTAACCAGGGAATTGGGAACAGTCTGAATGTAAATGTTTCAACTTTGAAAGCAGTCTGTGAGGTTTCACGTATTTAATAACAAGAAGAATACAATAAGCCAGACAACAGTGAGGCGTCCCCAATTCCTAGGTTGTCTTGTCAAACGTCTCCAACACAAGCCTTGTCTCTAAGATAACACCATGGTAACTATTGTAAATTCATTAATGTTCGTTGGGATTAATATTTGTGGTTACCTCAGGTCTTGTTAGTTATCTAGGTACATAAATTACATTTGTGGGGTATTTAGTTTTGCGACTTAAAGATGGTCGCAATATTCGCCACATAAATCGCCTGCAAACATTAATGAATTTACAGTATGTTGCATTTTATGGCTGTTTCACACTGTTAATATACAGTGGAGACCTGGAGTTAAGACACCCACACCTGAGACCAACGTGGTCTTCTGAAACAAATCTGGTACCCATGGGTGTTACTTTTGGCAAGCCAATAATTGGGCTTATGGGGTGGTGTTAATTCGGAGGTGGTCTTATTTCTGAGGGGTCTTAAACCTGGGGTGGTCTTAAGGTTGGGTTCCACTGTATATGTTTTCCCCATGGCACAAAGACAGCAGAAAACAAGACGTTGGGGATTACTGCACTGGCAGTGCATAAACACATGTTAAAAGTACAACCACGACAACAAAACCATGACAAGGAAACCTCGATCCTCTGACTGGGAACAAACACACACAACCATAGGAAAGAAAACCCATCCTTGTTTGTCCACAATATACAGCTGTAGATATACACACGCCACAGCACCATGTGCTGTCCGCGATGGAATAACATCTTCAACAGAAACCAAACACCGGGGTCGCACAGGTTTACAACGTCATGGCCATCTATACCCAGAAAGGAATCATAACATGTACTTTATTTGGTTTCCCCGCAACTACTTACAAATTATGGTTGGGGTCATAACTTGCCAAAATATTACCCAAATACAATGTACATGGATTAAAAATGCAATGAGCAACTAAGATCATGAATAAGTCATTATATCTCCAAGATATCTACCTCATATTACAGGAACTAGAAATTATGAATCAACATGATCAAAAGACTTCAACATTTTTAACACATTTCATTGCCATGCTTTTTTTAGTCAGAATGTAACACCGAACCTTTGGGGTAAGTTACCAGTATTTCCGGTCATTCTTCAATTATTGATATTAGAAAAGAATAAGCATATTTTATTTGTAGGCAGAACATTTTGATAAATGATAAAAGACCTTGGTGTTTGAACGTAAAAACCTTGAAACTTGGAAGTTAAGTACTCGCCGGATAATAACAAGCCCCTCAGCACTCACTACTTCATGCAAATAAATAAATAATTTAAGAAGTGACTCCAAATAGACTAGAAGCACAAGGCTTATTATAGTGCGATATTTATAGATTTACACAAAAGGACAGCAGCATATACATCAGCCAATCAGAATAAAGATCAGCCAATCAGAATAAAGATCAGCCAATCAGAATAAAGATCAGCCAATCAGAATAAAGATCAGCCAATAGGGTCAAGAGCAAAGCCAAAAGTGTTTAAAATACCCTGACAAAAATCTCTTTTCATGTTGAAATTGATTAACCGTTCTCTAGGCAAACATACACCTTGTGATAAATTATCAACACCAGGCAAGAATATTTTGATGTCTACAATATTTGCATCCAAACCTTCCTGACATATGTACACGGCACATAACCGATAACAGTCTGGTGTCAAAGATATTTACATCATGTATCCATAACCCTTCAAACCGAGGAAAAATACATACAAGCACCACCCCTGTACATTTTTTTGTCAAAAAGGAGAATATGCAAAAGCAAATGTTGACAAATGAGATATTCATTGTAGTTTTTACATCAGCATGTGGAGTACCTCACATCATTGTATCAGTACTAATACCCTATTTCCATGACCCCAAACTACCTGCTTCAAGTCTCTCTTAACATGTTAAATTGCTGTTCTTAATTGGACTCTGAGTCACATGACATGAAATTTATTTCATGGCTATTGTTTAAGGTCAAAAGTAATCTTAGCAGTTCATGGACACATAAAGTACTGGGTAGTTTCTGTCTTCAACCATTCCAGCTGTCTAATTACTAATGTCTAAGTTTAATTAAAAGAAAAACCCTTTCATAATACATTTTTAATTGCCAGAAGCAGTTTGTTTCAACATACACATGGCAACCTGAATTGTAAACACGGACCTTCCCTTCAGTCTATCGCTTTGAAAGCATCTACCGGTAGCTACCGGTAGATTATAAATTTAAATTACAAACACATAAACACCGGGACATCAGGACATTGCACAAAGCTGCTTTGCAGTGGGAAAATAATATATTAAAATACATGTATGTAACATTTTTGATTAAATCAAGATGCCCTCTTGCTTCAACGAATGTTTTAAACACGAGCTTTTGAGACAAACTGTACACAATCAATGTGGCTTAATACCTCCAGGTGGAACCACTGTATGCAACAAGAACGTGCTAAACTACAAATGATTTTTTTTCTCCCATATTTCTCCCCGGAGAGCAGTTACAAACAGTTTATCATGAAAAAAAAATTATACAGTCTTGCATAAACAACCAACCCATTTGTAGAACACCAGGTCTTAGTACATTTGTACCTGTAGCAGAAAACAAATGCCAGGTGTAAAACAAAGGAGGCACTGCACTCTGGTACATACATACATGTACATATGTAACATGTGTAATGTACAGAACATACATCTGCACATGTTGAACAGTTTATATTTGTACACCACCACCACTGGCAATGTTGTTCTGGATTGCACATACCCACCTGATAGGCACACATTTTGTACATTACTGTATTACCCAGGTTAACCATTAGTCCTCATTCTCCTTAGTCAGCTAAACTTCAAGGGCAGCGAGGCAATGCTGATATTTGTAGGAAAAAAAACAGCCAAAAACACAAACGGAATAGAAAATAATCGACTTGTCCAGAAAGTAATATATAGTTGTCTATGGACAGAAGACATACCAGAATGGTAAATATATCGGTAACAGAATTCAAAGGTGTTCTTCTCTGACAAATGATCAACACCCTAAAACGGTCTTAAGATGACCAAGCATGGCAAATGACACATGAAAGGATTAAAGCTCAAAATATATCATTCATAAACAAACGCATTCCCCAGCAACAGTTATACACAGTTAATCAACGTGACCAACCTTACTTATCAGTACACAATGATCAGTCTTATGTAAGTTCGCCTCATACCACATGGCTCTTACAACTAATACCGCCAATGGCACTGATGAAAACCATACTTACAGAGTTACTATTGGATTATGTTAGTAAAACACCTTGAACAATGTTGAAAGTGTTTGTTTAATGCATATATATTATTATTATTATGCTAAAAGCAACAGTTTTTGGCGGGACTGTAGCACATAGGAGTTGTGCTTATAGCAACAGCCGCTATGTGTCATCAGAGGGCAAATCTGGGCACTCATTCCCTCGACATGCTTCTCTGGGCACTGGAGCTGAGCCCTCAGATGGACATGCTTCACTGGGCACCAGTGCTGTGTCCTCAGACAGACATACTTCACTGAGCACTGGCGCTGAGCCCTCAGCCAGGCACGCTTCACTGGGCACCGGTGCTTCACTGGGCACCAGAGTTGAGCCCTCAGACAGACACGCTTCACTGAGCACTGGCGCTGATCCCTCAGACAGACCCGCTTCACTGGGCACCGGTGCTGAGCCTTCAGACAGGTGCCGGGTTCGTACAGGTGTTCGCGAGGGAGGTTCTGGTGGCGGTGACCAATAGATGGCAGCACGGATTCTCTGCCACCAGCTCTGAGAGCGATGCATGCCACGACCACGTGGAGGGCACGACACAGCCACGGGGCGGACACCACCGTTTCTCCTGGAGACCTGCAGTAGAAACATCCACAGGACTTTGTAGTTACACCATATATTAGTGTCTTAATTAATAGATATAAACATTAATATTACACAGTCACAGCCAGTATAAAAGACCTCATGAGTATATAAACACAACCTACCGATAAAGGGTCTCAAAATAAAGGGTTCAATAGTATACAAAATTACCTTTATGTGGACTTATTATCAAGGTAATCGTTAAATAAATGGTTGTAAACATAAAAAGCAGGATGCTCACATTAACTGAAATTGGCAGCATTAACCTGGCAGAGCTCAAAATTAACCTGAACAGTAGACCATCCCAGATTATAATATATACAATGATATATACACATGATATACGGTTCCGAATGTCAAAAGTTCTGCCCCAAAATGGTAATATTGCACATAAAGTGTTGTTTCATGATGGCCTTCAGCCCGTCCCGATTATGTCCCGACAGTGAATTTCTATCATCCCGAGGTAAATTTCTACAGTCACCGCGGGATGGTGGGATGGTGTTATTCCGAGCCCTGCCTGGTAATTTTAGAGCTAAATTTCAGTCCAGCCAAGTCAGGAGACAGCTAGTGCTACACATTAATTTTGACACCATTAGCTGTTCATGCTGTCACCAGAATCAATTAGGTTGATATGTTTTTCTTTTATTATCACGTTCATACAGTTGTATATTCGGACTACAGTATTTAAGATGTATAACATACATCTGTTTGTAAAACATTTTTTTGTAAAATGTAAGTATTATAAACTACATGTACAATGTATAATGTAGCTGAGGTAAGACAGGTAGAGCTCAGGTCTTCCTCAAGTCTCAATGTGTTAAATTTGCCACTGATTACATATACTCCAAGTGCATGTACTTTTTTCCAAGATCAAATTCATTCTTTGGGATTTCCTGTACTTATGTCATAACCATCATGTGGGATGGGCCAGATAAAGCTCTGAATCAGCAGATGAGTCAGATTATCACTGATATGATCTGTGCAGGTCAGCGGAGATTACAGATCAATAATCTCCCTAATGGTTCGAGACACCAGGTACCTATACAAACAGTATCTTGCAATGTGTGTAACCATTAGCCTGGCTGGACAGTGTCAAAGATGTTTTATACAATTTCTATCCTTTCCTATATACACCTTATAAGGTGGTTTAAATTAATGCAATTTAAATTTCTATCCTTTCCAACACATATTTAAGGTTGTGGTACCGGTCCATTGTTTCCAAGGATGAAATACTGTGGGAATAAAGCCAAATCGAATCTGAATCTTGAAAGTTAAGACTCCAGCAATCAGCCCTACAGGGAAATCAGAGGGATTTGAAATAGGATACATGTACTGATCATGTACAGGCCATGTTTGGTTTACAAAAAGAGAAATTTAAGACGAACATGCACCATATGTTTCCCAGGCCAACTGATGAACACCTGTTGGCTGTGGTAACCTCTCAATCCACTTGGGGCGGGGGGGGGGGGGGGGGGGGGGGGGGGGGGGGGGG
>JAAUYG010041344.1_pt1 | contig 10232 bp, 5 predicted proteins | sample 7278091 | NCBI WGS metagenome assembly JAAUYG01 (sample SAMN14350201, study PRJNA611818) | marine sediment metagenome | isolation source: surface marine sediment (0.6m) | place: French Polynesia: Moorea | collected 2018-08
TCTAATCGATTGTTCCTTGGCCCGCTCCGGACCCTTCCTAAAATTTTGGTAAAAATTGGTCAGTAACTTTTTGCGTAATCTTGATGACACACACACACACACACACACACAAACTAACCGAAGCAAAAACATAACCTCCTTGACGGAGGTAATTATTACTTCATTTATGCAATTGACAGCAACATTAGAGCCATAAATCAATAGAAGGCCAAGGATATAAACCACTCATTGGAAGTGGTACATGCAATTTGTTTGTTTCACCCTATACATGTAATAGCTTCTTTCACCAAACTAAACACATAAGGAACTTAGTGAATCATAGCCGACCTTTTTTAAACCCTGGCTGGAAATGTCGTCCTCATTGACATCAGTGTAACCAAGTTGTACGAGCTGACTCAAGAGGTCTGGAAATTACAAAGATATAGATTTCTGTGTATTGTAGTATACATACAAAGTGCCTAAAATCCTAGTAAATGTGAATAAAATTATAAATCAATAGAATAAAATAGAGTTTAGAAATCTGCAACAGTTATACCATATATGGTAGTAAATTTGTTGTGTACATGGTGTAGTAAGAGTTAAATGAAACCACTTCTAACATACAGAGGCATAACTGTTCTGTGGTTTTCATATCTCATAAGGCAATGAAAGCAGGAATGGTATCCATGGTATCTGGGTATAAGACCACTAAAAACAAATTGTTTCCAGTCTATAAGGCTTCATTACTTCGGAATCTATAGCAGCAAATTCATGTATTCCTGGTCATTTTTTAAATTAGATCCTGAGACACATGTACCTCCGACGATCTGTTTTCTGATGTCGACCTCATCCTCAGCTTCACAACACGTAGCAAGGCATTGGGAGAGATTACCAATCACATGTGGACTGCCAAGATTACTGAGAAATTTAAAATAAGCAACAAACACTACAGTCACAACAGCACTAGACAGTCGGTTTCCTGCAACACATGGTTGCATCCTTTTGAGAGTTACATGACACAAGATGTTGTCCTCCTACAGTGAAATTATGATGATCTCTGCTATCAATGTTGTATATATCCTTGATACAAATATGCAATATCTTTGAAGATTACAATAATCATATTGCACATAATTTGATAATACAACTTAATACATTTTTCCAAAGTCTAAACAAATAAATCTTTTTATCCAACACTCCACAGCATGTCTATAAATTTGAGTTTGGACATTGTCAAGTGGCGCCCAATCTTTAAAATATTCATCTTTGTATTTTTAATTCGCTAAATAAAAGAAATGGAGAATGGTTGGTACCACGTACATAACAGCTGAGCCATGTTATTGAAAATCAGCCTACATTGATGTATTTACCTACTGAAAATACCCGTGAAATGTCAAAAGGCATCTGAATAGGTAATCAGGACAGACTTTGCAAAATATTTTCAATAATTTTTTTTTGATAAAGTTGTAATGGTGACCGGACTGAATGCCTTAAAAGTAGAATCACAAAAATAATTTAGACTTTACCTAGTAATATACGTCGCCAGTGGCACAATATCTTCTTTGTCTAATCTCCATACAAGTTCAAGGTGAAGAACTTTCTGGAAAAGACACCATACCACAATCTTGGCAAGTATTAGGGGCTGAAAATATCTAACAATAGTGGTTTTTACACATAAAATGTTTTTTTTTTATGAATCCTCTAGTCTAAGCAATCTAAGCAATGTGATTGGCTAAAAATCTGATTTAAGTCAACACTTTTGACTTCAGTATTTTTGAAAACTCTGGCCCTGGTCTTTTTTTTACAAAGGGAAGGCTATGAAGACAAAACAATATATTCTGCATATTTACAATAGATAATTATGAGTGAGTGGGTGATCAGTATGTTAAGTCGCAGTTGACAATTTTGCAGTCTTATCACAAACAAAGATTACCAAGCTCAATGGCTTGGTCTCTGAACAAGGTCGTGTTTGTTTGTTGTGTGTATGTACTGGACCCGTCTTGTGCTAGTCCGACCCACGGCCAGTCTTTATAGTACTAGCCCACTGAAAGAATATCCCACGGGTAGCCAGTAATGTCCCAACCCAGACCATTACCCTGACTCTGAGCTGGCCAGTCAATCTCTAACCCCTTAATGCTGAGCGCTAAGCAGAGCAGCAGAACCTCAAATTTTAAACGTGTTTCGTTTGACGTGGCCGGGGATCAAACCACCAATATCCCGCATGCCAGGCGAATACTCAACCACTACACTACACGGCCGCGGTAGATAATTATAACCAAACGTTGTTGCAGAAACTTTGCTTTTACCCAATCCTTTGTGATTATCCAAGTGTTCCTGATATCTACGCTACAGTGAAACTGGTCTTGAGAGACCACTCCCATGAGAGACTACCTGTCTTGAAAGACCACAAAGTCCTGTCAGACGGTCTCACATTTGCAATTGAACCCATTACCAAAGACCACCTGCCTTGAGAGAACATATTTTTATGGCGAATCAGGGTGGTCTTTCAAGACAGGTTTCATTGTATTGGTACTTCACTGGTAAGACATTGGTATACTGGCCAGTGTATCATTACTAACGCTAACAGAAACTATTCTGACCTAAAAGTACCGGTACATGTATCACACGTACCTCCTTGAACAGCGTCTTTGTGAACTGGACCGAGTTGAACTGCCCTGAAGACCTCAGCTTGACAATGGCAGCCAGCAGCATGCAGAGCATGTCCTAGCAAAGACGGCAGCGACAGACACTGTTAGCATGGCTATGCAAGATCAGGGGAAAGTAGCCAGAAAAATCTTAAATCTAAAAACAAACTTTTCCTATTTATAGATCTCTTTGACAACCATTGCCTTTTCAGTGCTTCAAGGTCACTTTTATCCTCCCTGGTAACATATTTTGTAGAAAAATGGCCTCAGGTCTTGTAAAAACCTTGCGCATTGATAATCGGTTCCAAAGGAGTAAGCAATGGAGATTCAAGAGCTCTATCTTACCCTTTGTTGCTTACTGAGCATAATATGCTCAGTCACACTATTGCTCTCTGCATCATGGTCCCTCAAATAGCTCTGCATCAAAGGCACAGCAACGACATGTATTGGCACCCCAATCAGGCTTGCCTGGACCTTCAGGTGTTCTACTACTCCTTCCACTGTGGGGAAAGAAGCAGTAGGATTTAGAATGTTGTGTACCTTCTCCTGATACATGTGATATGTGTAGGTACATGTATTTAGTTCCATCATATTAACAGTATCAGTAAAATTGGAAATGCACGTCATATTTATAATTATACTAGTGAAGTAACAATGAACATGATGAAGGGACATATAGTATATGGCCAGTTATGAAAATTTCCTCAAGTACTAGTATGCACTGGTATACCATGTATACAGTTCTAATGTTACAAATGTGTGTTTTAGAATGAAAGCCATTTTCACATCAAAGACCACTTGGCAAGCGATTGTTGATAAATATGATAAATATTATAATAATAGTACCCTGCAATCTGAGACCTCTTCATTTAAGATGTACTCTACTCTATTTAAGACACATTAGTCATATTTTTAAAACCAATACCTCCAGTCTAAGAGTACCTGTGATTTAAGACCACTCGCAAGTTAAGACATTTTCCTTGGCTGAGCAGGTGGCCAAAAGGTACATTGTAGGTACCACTACTGGTACTAGTATTGTGACTATCATTATGATCATGGCTAGTATTGGCTATAAAAAGTGTCCCCAGCATGTAAATTCAATGTATATGATTGTGCTATATTATTTCTTGCAAGAAATACGACAAGAGTAGTACCGGTATAATAGGGTCATACCCACCACAAGTATGTTGAAGGAAGGAAGGCTCAGAATGACTGATAGAACCACCGGTATCACACCGTGCCTGAATATAGGAGCAAACAGAAACAGAAAACTTAGCCACTACATGTACATAGGCAGCTACAGGTCCCATACTATGACATATTCATACAACGGAAAAAAACAAATACTTGTATTTACCATATATATGTAGAACTATTTGTTGCTAGTACTGGTAGCATTCTGAAGTTCACAAACTTGTATAAAATACAATGGTATAAGAATCAGATGATACAAAGTGAACTAAATCCCAAGCAAGTTTATTTTTGAAAACATATTTATTAAATATGGTATCAAAAGCGGCAAAACAAATGAAGTCACTGTGTTTAAAATGTCAAAATCGGTGTACCAACCTCCTGCACCAGTGCTGCAAGGTTCTGGTGATTCGACACAAGGTGTAACAAGGAGCTTTTCAACTGCGCCATGTCCTATCACAAGTGTATGGAGTCAAGAAATATAATACTGGACACTATCCATCCATCCTCTGTACTATTCTGCAACCAGAGAAAAGTTTTACCCTTGAAACTGAATTAGTAGGCATTAACATGAAATATGTCGGGCTGCGTGTGACCAATTCTAAATAACCTTATTGATTACAATTAAAGTTCAAAGTTATCGCTCATATCCATAAACTAAAACAAAATCATTTTGACTTTTGATTTTTAATAATAATGGTGCTCTTTTACAGTAGTTTTTATTTATTGTTACTATAATCACATTTATGTGATACTCCAATTAGAGACCTGTGGATTATGAACTAGAAATCACTTACTTTACAATGCTAGTGTATGCTGTTTTATGGCATTGCCTAAATCAGCTTGACACACAATTTCCTCAGAAACATTGAGACAGAATTTCCAGATGCCAATGACTATTGTCAAATCTTTTACAAATCAAACTTTTAAGATCACTCACATATGTTACCATAAAATATTACCAGAATCGGAAGCATAATTAATTTGAAATGGATATGACCACAAATACCTACACAAAGTCCTACCAATCTAAACTGAAGTTGAGCTACAGCATGCTAAAATATATTCAGTCAGTCACCCACAACCATTCAGCTTAAGAGAATTAATACTACTAGTATAATACATTGAAACATTATTTTTCTATAAGATCGGTATAACTTATAAAAATTATGTGAATTGTTTATACTGATTAGAATTCTTTGTGATACAAGAAAGTCAAGAAACATCGCCAAAAATTTCTACACACTGGTTTGAAGTAACAGCTTTGAAAATATTTTTCATTTACGGCGGTTGACAAATCACGGTTGCTGCTTAATAGTGGGTACCAGAAGTCTCTATCGTTATGACAGCAAGATCTTAAAACTGTTGTTTTGTGCTCTGTTCTAGGAATATTTCACTTCCCTCAAGGTATGAAGAGCGTGGCAACAATAATTTGATGGCAATTAGCATCAAAGCAGCAAAAGTGAAGTTGCTAGAACCTACCTCACTTGAGAATTACGGAAGCAACTACCACAGCAAGATAGGAGCAGCCCCCTGTCTCACCTGCTGCATCCATCAGAATATCATGCAACAGCTTCAGACGAGCCAGGTATTCCGGCTAAAACTTGGGCTACATCTATAGTCAGATAGTAATGTAGTCAGAAGACCTGTCACCTGCAAGTCAATTAAGTTCTTTGACACTTTTTAATGGTCACACGGCTTGCCGCGTCAATCAGAAATTGGCAATAGATGCAGAGCCAGGTATTCCGGCTAATAGTAGTGCTACATGGGGAAATACAGTGGGGAATAGGACTCTGCGAATAGGATCCCTGTCTGTGTGGCTCTAGGGTGCTGAAGTGATTTTTGATAGGCTATTAATGGGTGTGGGGCTACGGTACTAAAAATATCTCCGCAGAGCCCTAGCACGACAACTGGATGCAAAACCGGGGAGATCTGCACCCCATGCGTCAGTCAAAAAGTTACAGCAAACTGTTGCAGAGGATGTTTTCCAGGCAGGGACTGTGTCGTTATAGGCGACTACTAGTGCCACTGGTGAGTAGGACCCGGGGGTGGGGTGGAGGTGGGTCAAGGCGGGAAAACCATACATACATAGAAATCGTCATATTATCGCTCAAGCCACCCCAGCTATTATAACTGAATAATACTAAAATGTCTGGTATATGTAGTTGCTTTGACAGTTTAAACATCTATTTTTCAACATAAATCCATTGCCCTAAGGTAGATAACTTTTGATTACTAGATCTAGTGTCTTTTAAAACTTTTTCCAAACTTCGCTCATTCCTTGTGTTGTAATTTCATCAGCATGACATTCACTGCTGGCTCACGGTTAACATAAACACAAATAACATACACAGATAGTCCTAGACGTAATCTCCAGAGCCCACCTCACCAAGCCGCAGCCAAGTGTTAGGCAAAAGACATATATTGGCCTGGGTATAGCAGCCCAAGGTAGCAGTACATGCGCTTGTGTCACTAATGAAATGGGTTTTATGTATCCATTGAACTTGTATTTTATATAAAACATATAATATTTTTTAAAGAATGATATATTCTGTCACACTACATGTTTTATTCAAATTTATTTTATTATGAAATAATTGTTGTCTAAGTCATATTTCAGGGGAAAGGGTATGTTTCTCAGGTATACCTTGTTATTGTATCAAAATCATTTTCATTTCTGAGCGTAGGAGTCTGCTAAATTGTTCTTTATCTCAAAATTGATGACCACACAAACTAATCTGATGCATATATAAGACGTCTAGCTGTGCGTGGGTCCAATATATATATATATATATATATATATATATATATATATATAAGGCTCAAAGACTTTGTCTATCAAATCGAAGAATTTGCAACTTTCCACACATAGGACCAAGCAGGCAAAGTCTTGGTGTCGCCGCTTCTTAAGTTTTTTTACCACTTAAGAGCAGAAGCATACCCAAATATGCCCATCTTGAATTGTCATACGTGGATGCGCAACCCTCAAATGAACTCTTTTTGGCTATAATATATATATATTATACAGACAGAGGACTTCTGTGCAGGGAATTGTTACACATGGATAGAAAGTTTCACACTCTCAACATAATAATCATAATAAAAATATACATCAAAATAATTTTAACTTGAAAGTGTCACTCATCCAGGTAGACAATTCTCTAACAAGCAAAAAGAAAAAATAAAATGATACAAAAATACAAAGGATTTTACAACCTAATGCCCACTATGGTCCGCGGCCAGCTAAGTAGCTGGCTAACCTTTAACTAAAGGTCATTTCCCTATCCGCCAACCTGGGGACGCGCCAGGGTTGCTCTGTGGGCTGAGCACTTGGGAAGATAGCCCAGGATCCCCGGTTAACACTGTGGGTAATGCCTCACGAGCCTGCGCGGCGCATTGTGAAGTATATTGGTGACACAGTGGTGCTTGGGGCAGGAAGTGTCACTCTTTTGCTATACGCTACAGCGGCGGAGTGATGCCTTACAGGCCTTTGCAATACCGGCGTAAGAAAAGATTCCAAAGGCAGATAGTAACCAGATCAGAGCTATAGGTGAAGAACACAGGATAACAGACTGATCTTACAGGAGTCTGAGGAGAATAAGAATCAAAGATCTTATAAAGTGGTAAGATACATCTAATACCTGGTTTATTTACAATATAAAAAATAACGCAAAATAACGCATGAAGGATAATACAGAGGACATACATTTACCGCACGCTAAACCTAAACACATGGTACCTAGAGAACCCTCTGTTTATCCCCTATGTTCCTAAATAGTTAGCGTGACAAAGTATAATTCTGATATGCGTCTCGTTTAAATAAAGACCTGTAAAACAGCAAAATATACTATATTTATGAAAATATGCCCAATATACTTAACAGGACATACAATTGATTGTTATACCATATCTAGCCAGGATAACAGTTAACTGTCAGTCTGGCAAAGAGTCAGTAGTTTCCTCGGGGAGAGCGCACCTCACTGGTCACCACGTGTTTCCGCAGGCTTCTTGTGACTGAAGGGTCTCGGTCTATTGTCTTCAGGATAATCGGCTGTTCTCCCTGAGTCCTGTCTGGAACAGGCTTTTAAAGATTGCCGGTGACATTTTTGTGGTCACTCGCAACCTGTAGCACCGACAGCCATTAGCAGACGAGCTCCATGATGTCATTGGAAATCAGTCCAATTTCACTCTACGGTGCACAGAAATATAATGATGAGCCCTTGGGGTTAAGATTAATCGAAAATCGCCACATTCCCCTCTCTTTAAACCAAGCGCGCCCATGGCTTGTCCCTAAATACATGTGAAACCCTAAAATACTCGTTTGGGATATTCAGTAATACTGGCACTAAAGTATCAAATAATCAAAAGGCACCAGTTAAAACCATGTCTTAATTCTAGATACATTGGATACATTGATCCGAGATCCTATATACATTGAGTACACTAACCCAAAATACATTTGCTCAACGTATTAGAGGGTTGCAGAGAGCAGCCTCCCCGTGGCGCACCCTGGGTATCAGGTCTTGTCGGACATTTTGTTCAGACTTGGCCTGATGGCGAATGCTCTCACACAGTGCAGTTCTTAGACAGTGCAGTTCTCAGACTGTAGAACCATTTTTTTCTAGTGGACTCTGTGATATCATCATCATCATCTAGTGGACTCACCTGCTTTGGCACTGTATGACCCTTTTGGTGTTGATGTGTCGTAAAACTTTGATATAATCAATCAATCAATCAACGTAATGGATACAATAAATGCCACTACAGACTAGTACATCAGTGTTATACATACTATGGGGGTGGTAATGTACATCCCCCTGCCACATAGCACTAAGTTAATAAGCAACAATCCGATAATTCATTAATACTTCTGGATTATATCCATATTCAGTCCTGCATATATATAAACAGACAACATAAGCAATTAAGGCTAAAAAATTTGAGATATAAAATCAGTTATTAAAACTCGGTAACTTGAGCCCAGTAGGAATAATCACATTAAACAACTTTGAAATATTAGGTCATTATAATGACAAAGGCAGGAGACTGGCTACCCAAGAGACCTCCAATAAATAGCGAAAGAATATCAAAAATAAAATTCCTAAATTCAGTGCTGGAAATACACACAATCCTGAAAGGACATAAAAAGAAAAAACAAAACAAACAGTAATGTACATATGATCTAATGCCTTTCTCCTTTGTTCTACCGCTTTCTCCAGGCTGGCCTCGGTCGCGCTAAGCTTCCTCTTCAGCTCGGTCTTCTCCCTGGACAGGGTCTGGATTCTGCTCTGCAGTCACTGGTTGGAAGCCTTCCACTGGTGTATCAGCTGGACTCCTTGTCCCTAGCCATGGAACTGGTCTTCATGGGGACTGTTTGGCAGCATGACAGGGTTGTGGATTGGCAGGGCACCCAGATGCCTGGGCTGGGGTATGGTGACTTCTCTGCTGCGACTCGCTTCGTCGAAAATGATGGCTATCAGTGCTTGCTGCTGTTCTGTGGCAACTGACTGGGGACGGAGATAACCATCCACCCTCTTCAACCACTGTGCATCATAGTGCAGTTTACACCTGTTTTGGCACTGTATGACCCTTTTGGTGTTGATCTGCCGTTAAACTTGGATAACACTCACTCAACCACTGTGCATACCCTGGGGGCGCCGGGCAAGTGCCTGGGTCCTTGTAGCTCGGGTTAGGGACTGCCTTCTCATCGGCAAAGGTAAGTATCAGGGCTTTGGCTGCTGTGAGCCCACGAGTCTTCCTCATGTGGCACCTGATATCTTTTGGCTTCCGGGTCACTTTCCTACAGCCAGGGGCTGCACATCGGAACTGGTGATGTTGCGCTACATGCTGATAATACCAGTGTCGGAACCTGTTCAGTGGTGTGTAGAGGTTCACACCAGGACAGCCTGGCACCAGACACGGCGACATCCCATCGGGCAGGGCGACAGACATCCTCTGTTCCGGCCATGGTCTCTGGTGGGGACATCTCCTCTGGGACCAAGGCGTCATCTGGCTCCAAAAACAGCTCTGGGACTTCTGGAGCGACCTCTTTTTGATCCAAGAGCTCCAGATCGAATTCGGCCTCAGGCAAGTATAATTATTCTCCATCTGAAAAATTAGGAAATGAAACGCATTCCATACAAAAAAAAAAAAAAAAGAAAAAAAAAACAGTATTGCCAGGCTTGACTAGTCGGTTCTGTCTGTGCTATCTGTCCTTGGGACTAGAGATCTAGACGAATTGGGGGTTCGTTGGACCTCTGTGTCAGGCAGACTCCTCAATGTATCCTCGCACTCAACATCCGCGGGTGCTGCTCCGTGAGTGGCAGCCTCCTCGTCAAAGATTTCTGGTGTGGCTAGATCCTCTTCCTCTACAAGTTGGTTGTAGTTTCCTGGTCCCGTCCAGCATTGATGATCCAA
>JAAUYG010051241.1_pt1 | contig 10231 bp, 7 predicted proteins | sample 7278091 | NCBI WGS metagenome assembly JAAUYG01 (sample SAMN14350201, study PRJNA611818) | marine sediment metagenome | isolation source: surface marine sediment (0.6m) | place: French Polynesia: Moorea | collected 2018-08
CGAGTTATCAGTGATTTTCCTGGGGAGCCTGGGGTTTGGGACCTGTTTTGTTAGGATTTGCGGCGTCAAATAGCTATCTCGCAGGGGGCAACAGTGGTGAAAAGGTTAAAATGCAGGGCTAGCCCTGTACCTTAATCCTGTATACATTCTTCACAGAAGTGACTCGTTCCGTAAATTTCACGTTGTCCCATTCCTGACAAGAATCCGGCACACTTTGTTGCTGATGTTCGCCTTTCGCCCCAGCAGTGATCGAAACAACGGCAAAGTTGTCACGACTGGCATCATCGAGCAGGGAGAGTTTTTTAAGGCACAGCTGAAAATCGATTATAAGTAAATGAAGGCTGCTGATGGAGAAAATGCAATATGCGTATGTTACTATCCTTATGAATGTAGAAAAGTCAAAACAGATGTTCTAAAGGGGACCCCGAAGATTGAAATGTGACACCTTGACTTTAATAGGAAGAGAATAGGGAGTAGTTTAAACCCCTCGGCGGGAAATTTTTTTCCAAACATACCTGAAAGAAGGGTAAAGGCACAAAAACAGGGGCATCTCACAATTGGCGGAACTTTCATTGTCGCAATACGATTGGCTAAAGGGTAGTCATATGACCAAGGGAGTTTGGCTTGTGAATGAAACTGATCATTCATACTGCGAATTTGTGGCGCCAAATACTCCCTATTCAGCACACTTTGTGTAATTTATTATTCCATATCAGGATTCAAGGGAATATAATTCATACTGCACCACACATTAAATATATAGTGTATGTAGACTTCATATCATGCAGCACGCGTGCGTGGCTGTATATCATGTATTGTTTGTCTCCGTTCTGCTCTAATTTGCTTTCTTGTGATTTGCCATTTCATGATATCAAAATTTTATGAAGTTTTTTCCTTACGTTAGAAGTAAAAGTGAACACCCAGGCATGCGAGTATCTCTTCTGTGTGACACTAACAGTGAGGTTTCCATTGACATCAACAGACACTCCATCGATCTTCTCAGACAGCTGAAGAAAAAAAAAATGCTCCACTATACGCTCCTATGCAAATTTGAATGTACAGTAGAACCTGTCTTGAAAGACCACCACGTTGGCCACACAAATGTGGTCTGCCAAGACAGGTGGTCTCTGGTGACAGGTTCAGTATATTGAAATATAGGTCCTTCTGCTGAAAATGTGTGGTCTGTCAAGACAGGTTGTCTCTCATGGCAGTGGTCTCTCAAGACAGGTTTCACTATATATATATGTTATTCAAGACAGAGACAAATTAAATTTGCACTTTTCTGTGTACAAAGCCAGTCCTCTTCAAATGAGAAATCTCAACTGTAAAAATATGTGTAAACAGAGTTGTATGCATTATCATTTGTTATGAGGTGCCTGGGGGCTATAATTGACTATTTCAGAAAAAAATCTTAAGTTCCAAATTGATCTTAAGCATGCAAAATACAATGGTTCAATTTCAGAAAAATCTTAGGCCAAAACTGATCTAATACTGAAAAAGACAATGGTTACAATGGTTTTTTCAAGGACAAAGTGAGTATCTGAGCTGAACCCTATAGCTAACAAGCTTACGATATCTTCAGGATTTTCAGCATTGATCAATTTTTCTAGCAAGCCCTCAGAATAGCTGTTCCTGCGCTGGCTGCCTTCTTGTGACTTCTGCAGCTCCGTTTTCTTCGCCTCAAAACGTTCCCTCCACTCCTCCAGCTCCTCTTCCGAATGAGCGAACGGGCAACAATCTCCAAACTGACAGATCCCCTCTTTCACATATCTGCAATGAGCCACAGGTCAATTATAAAACAAAACATTCAAAGCTGTATGTGTACACCTGGCATACGCACCTATCTAACTTCCTATTCTTCAAACCAAGACCACCATTTACCTTCCCTTTTAAGAAGATCACTCCACTGTGCCTAAAAATGTTTAAAACTTTGTTTCAAGTGTTATAAAACACGTTATTTCGAATAAGAAGAACAGGCAAAATTAGGCTTTGAAGAAATCCAATTTTTCCTCTCAAAGCTACGATTGCAAATAGTGACAATTTTAGAGACGAAAAGAAATTGACCCACCTGACACATATTGAATATTCTTGAGAGGTTGAGCCTCGTGGGGGTGGTCGTAACTTCCGCTCCTTTTTGGTTTCTTTCTCTGCCTTCTCGTATTTTATGTTCTGGCTTGGCAATGCCCTCTTTACATCAGCAATTGAAGATACCGGTTTCGCCCCTTCTTTTGCCGCAGCTCCCGCCCCTGCGAGGTTGTGAGATGCCGGATGAACCCACGCCGTGTGACCTCCCATTGGCTGCAAGTTTCTCTGCACAGCCGGGCCTGCCGCAGGTATCACCCTGGGTCGGAAATGTGAACGTAACTGCATCTGGGCATAGAAGGACGGTCGGTTGGCCTGACAAGATGACTGCGGGGGAAGCTTGGCTCGTGTGACCGGTCCCCAACCGGGTGGGGTGTGTGGTAGAATGGTAGGCAAGCCATTCTGCGAAGGCACAGCTAAAACGAATGCAACACAATAAGGTTAAATTATTAAGCCACGCTTTCAAACCTAAAGATTAAATATTATAGTGCACACTCTCTTAAAGAACAGTCTCCAGAGAAGACATCCTATTTCGATGGAACAAAACTCTCAGCACAACAGCGTTGCTTCTTTAAAACTGCTGACTGGGGCATTCTGCGTCCCCGCCACCCCCACCTCTTTTATTTTACAAAGTGGGGAGATTTGTTTGTGCTGTGGGGTGAGTGCCGACGGCGATGCTAACAGCTTGATAATTGGGTAGTGTCCTCGACGGTTTTCATAATGGGTGAACGACCCATATTCTGCAATTCTTGACTGTGATAGAGATCTCTCATCTCTCAGAATGAGGTGATGTGCGGCTTCTATCATAACTGTTCCTTGCATCGGCAAGATAGCAAATAGAGCATTACGAATTCTGGTGGCGATTCTTCTTTTTGGAGGAAATGCAATGTTTTTTGCACAAAACTGAGTATAGCAAAATCTTTTTCTTGTGGATTTAATTGATTTTTTGGTACAAATCCTGCAAGTTTGCACCCTAGATGCAACTCTGCAGCAAGCACTGTCTCACAAAAGGACATCTCAATATTGTGGGGAGAAATATTTGGCAAAAGGGGGTGTTTATTACAAACTATGAACAGAGGGTGCTCTAATAGCTATATAGTTTCATGAATACACATACAGATGTAATCGCTTCCAATAAACAATTATTCAAGAACTCAACTATTGAAGAGTTTTTCACTTTTCTGTATGCCTGTACATCATTGATTTCTGATGTTTCAGACTGTGAAAATTAATGCAATTCATGCATTCTGCATTTACCGGCATGTACTTGTATATGCAATACTAAACCAAGTGTTCGATGATACGGCAGAACTTCACCTTGTGACCACCTCCGCACCTCAGAATAAACACCACTTTTTCCAAAAAGTAACAAGAATTACATTTAATTGTATAGTAGTCCCAGAAACAAGACCAGCTCACAATTAAGACCAGCAGCTTATAGGGGTATACATGGGTCTAGAAAATATTGCCCGGTTCGAGTTTTATTTTTTAACAGAGAACTCCGAATCGCAGATCATTATTTAAGACTCCTATCTGAATCGTATATCAACATTTAACAGCCATGGCGAGTCGCAGATGACTCTTTAACAGAAATGGTCTAGTCACAGATCACTCTTTAACAGAAATGGTCTAGTCACAAATAAACCTTAAACAGCCATGACCCACAGATCGGAGTTTAACAAGAACTGCAAGATGCGGATCGTTATTTTAGTGAGTTACTGGCTCATCAGATCATAGTTTTATAGGTAGGCTGGCTCACAAATCGTCAGTTAACAGGGGCACCACATCGCTAATCGCTGTTTAGTGAGGAGTGCGGATCGTGAATCGCAAGAGAGGAATTTTGGCGGTTCGCTAGATCGATTCGGTTTGCGCGATTCGATTTTTACCCATGTATACCCCTGTTTATGACCAGTTCCTTGGGCAGTTTTAATTCTGAGATACCACTGCACGTGGATGTCCTACCTGAAGCCTGGCCATTTTCTGCTACTCTGGAATGCGGTGGCAAACTGGACGTGGGTACAGACAGTACTTCCTCAATGTCATCGTCTCCATCCTGAAAACACGCATGAATGGACAGCGTAAAGCGTTTAATACAACTGACAATCTTGACTTCAAAATAGGCAAAACTTTGTTACCAAGGGCAAGGCCTGATGATATAGTGCAAAGATTGGAAGAAAGCATTTATTTATTTTTTTTTTATCATTTTTTAAGTAAATGGTAAAGGCAAACATGAAATACAGAAACATTTCATAAATCATTTCACAACTTGTAAAATACATTTCTGGAGAAGTGCAACTGAAATTTCTGCCAAAAATGATACGCAAAGGTTATGGAAATATGGTGCACAAGGCACAGTAGTGCTGTACATAAATGAGATACCAACAAGTAATGTGCATAATTTAAGGTATTTTTGCAGCATACACACACAAACATTTAGAATAAAGCAAAGCGATATGCTGAGATGTCAGTAGCAGACCTGTTCACTAAGAGCTCCAATGATAAAATTTATCTGGGTAAGTTCTTTCTTGGCTTGTGGATTCTGAAACAAGAAAACAGTTCTAGAGGCATAGACACAAGCAACAAAAAGCTGTTCTGAAGTGCCAGAACACTTAGATATTAGTTAAAACAAAAACGTTTTTATGAAAATATTATAAACTTTTTTTGATGCAAAACTTAAAGCAATGGTGCAACAGAAGCAAGGAAGAGAAAGATTTGGTATTTGTTTCAAAAATTCACTTTTCTTAAGAATAATCACATAACGTTGTGAAGTATTTAACCACCTATTAAAGTCTCCTTTTATTTACCTGTCATAATTTTTTTTTTTAAAAAGCATAAGTAAATTTTCAGACAGGAATGTCACTTTCAGGGCTGCTAGTATCAATAACAAAAAAAACACTATTCATATATAGTGGTCCCTGCATTCAAAGACCACCTGCTCAGCCAGAAAAAATATGGTCTTAAATTGAAGGTGGTATTTACGATGGAAGGATATTTATATCGAAAATATAAGACTTGTGTCCCTGATGGCTTGTCTTGAAAAGGAGGAGGTTGTTCAATGGAGTCAGGGACCTCAGTATATGTACGTTTCTATGCTGCCTTAAATAAAAATCTTGTTTTTACTGTCCCCCACATGTTCAATATATTGTTTAGATACAGGTAAGCTGTAGATGTTGCATGCATATAAACATTGAAACTCCATACCTCCGGGTCCTTAGCAATCCAACCCTCAGCAACATTCTTGGCATCGCTGAACAGGCCAATGCTGCATAGGGCTTTAATTTTGCGAGTTAGGGCTTTGCTGTTTTGGGCATCCAACCTGAGAACTAAACAGGTATGACAGAACATGAGCAGCAGCATTTGGACATTTTGCATTAGAATGAATGATGACACAGCAGCTTGCACATGCAATTTAGTACTTGTCCCACTCGACTTCTGCCATAGAACTTTATAAAGTAGTAGAAATAGCTGTAACACAGTAGTTTTTAAAATACTGACGCAACATGTTTTGCTACTAATGGTAGTTACACATGTTGTAAGATCTATATTCATTCTCAAATGGGGGAGAGGGCATTGATCTTTATCCTCTCGACATCATCTAACTAAGAACTGGGGGGAGAACGGGGGCATTGACCTTTATCCTCTTGACATCGTGTAACTAAGAGTTGGGGGGAGAAGGGAAGGGGGTATTGGCCTATATCAGTTTATCCTCATATAACTTAGAGCTGGTGGGAGAAGGGGGGCGGGGTGGGGGGTGGGGTGGGGGAGAGATTGGCCTTTATCATGTTTATCCTCTCGACATCATATAACAAAGAGCTGGGGGGAGAAGGGGAGGGAAGAGGGGATTGGCCTTTATCCTGTCACCATCATATACTAGTAACCAAGAGCTGGGGGGAGAAGGGGAACGAGGGGGGCATTGCCTTTATCCTTTCGACATCATAAACAAAGAGCAAGGCAAATTACATAAGTGAGGAGTTGCTTCTTAGTGTGCTGGTATTTGTATAGAAGGAATCAATCAGCACCAACTGTATTTTAAGACACCAACTACAGTCAATAACATGGGAAAAGGAAGATCCAATTTGAAAATGGCTCATAAATTCAATTAAATAATTTATCATGCATGTGACTATATTTACACAATGCAAGTAACAGCAACATACATTGCCTTTTCAGATAATATTGCTGGCTCTGCATGCATATAAAGTACTGGGTAGCCAGTGCTGAATCACAAGACACATTGTACATATAGGGACCTTTACAAAACAGTCAAACATGTTTAACACTGGTTAAAGACAGAAATCACAGAAAAAGTATTATAGGAAAAACTGTTTTTTGCCGTATTCAGTAGTGTTGCAGGCAATAAATGGCCAAGGGTGTGGGGCTAGGCACAAAAACAATTGAGCACTTACCCGAGTCACAATCTGCAACCACATGGCTGAATTGTTTCTGAAACGAGGAAATGTTTTGTTTTAAATTACTCACACTATACTAGTTAGTACTTGTCAAATGTATATATAAACATTGTGATGAACAGGTAATCAGCAAATGTTGGTATGTTCTTAATAAAAGCTGCCCTTGGCTTTATACATACATGTAGAAGCATTTTAAGGTTATGGCACACACATGGTACATTGTTGTTCAATGCACTTTAATACATGTATAGTCAAATATCTGACACCAGTACATACACTCCAAGTGTACATTACCTTGGGTCACTATAAGAGTAGTGATCCCTTTCTTTCCAACCCTCTATTTTAAGACCACCTTGATTATGAGACCAGTGAGATCACATAATTTGGTATCAAAGTGTGGATTTTGTGTACTATTGAACCCTTATTTTAAGACCACCTGCAATATAAGACCACATTTTCATGATCCATGGGTGGTACTAACATGTTAAATTCAGATGGACCACTGTGCAAACTTTACTCTTACTGACCAGTTTCAGGTAACAAGCAGACCGATTGAAGAGAAGGTTAATTCTCGTCTCCAACAACACATCTGATGGCAACTGTTGCAAAATCTGATTGTACTCGTGCAAGGCTTTTTTGTAATGTCCATCACGGAACTGCTGATTTGCTGTTTCCTCTATTCTTTTATCCATACTGGATCCACCATGTCTCCTGGCTCCTCAACCACTGTGCGATCTCCAACTGCCAACATCTCAGCAACAACTTGCAACAGACCATTATTTATAGCTTCTGGTCAATTCCATCTGAAAGAAAGAGAGAGTTCAACATGTTCAAAGGAGATCAGTTGGCAATTTTTTTTTTGTGAGGGGAGGTACAAGGGATAGGGAGAAAGAATCAGCACTTTGCACAGGCATCTCCTCGTCTTTCCCTGTCAAATGCAAATGAGGATTGTCACACCTCTCATGTCTCCATTGGTTTGACTTAAAATCTATAACTTTGTCACTGGGGATAGTTACTATTGGTAGTAGGAAAGAAAGTAACAGGAAAAAAGTAACAGAAAAAGTAATGGAAAAAAAGCAACAAGTCTAGTAGTGCAGTATATGAAATGCCACTCTAACCTGTCATCACCATGTAGTCGCATTAGCTACAACACCTCCGTGCTAAGTATAGGAGCGGCTGTGGTTTACGACGATGATGAATGCAGGCATTGGCATTCGCCAGTTTTTAGATCAAAGAGGTTTCTAGTTTTCTAAGGCCTGTTCTGACAGAATTTCTCAGAGGTATTGGACAGAACGCGTATGTATATCTCATGAGGCATGGCATCGCCGCACGTGATGAGCAATATAAGTGTGATGACTGAAAATTCAGTTCAATATGCAGCATGCATTTTAAATGTTGTTTTATCAGGAGAAATTGAAATATTATCCACCCACTGTATAATTTCTGTTGGGTATATGGGATGTCATTACTGGCACCATATCTATGGGAACAGTGCATCACATTTACACAATGTTACATGATTTAACGTTCAATGTTCACTTGGTACACCTGACTATTGAAAAACTGCCTCAAAACAACTTCCCAGTACTACCCAGTATTGTTCCAAAAAGAGTCACAGAAGAAGTATAATTTTCTACCTTAGTACTTTGTAAAGCATAAATACTTGTTTCTGCTTGACTCATCGAGGTTGTTACTGTTTTCCTTGGCAAACTATTACTTTTTGCCCATTACTTTTTTAGCTGCTACTTTCTGTCCAATCACCCCTTTCCCCTGTATTAAAAAAAATTGTCAGAATTTAATGCTATTACGTATTAAGGTCTAGTTTTCTTCAAGTTGACATCTCGCAATGAGATAAGACTACTTAAACATGGGTAAACACCAATATAGTTACCACCAGTAGTATGATGTACATGTATATTTCATTGCATATGTGTGCTCTTTCATCATTGTTCATAACCCCAACACATGCGACATAGAATTTGAAATTTTGAAGAAAAATTGCGTGCTTCCATATGTCATATTGAATTTTTATTCACTTTGTGTTCAACACTGATTAGTATTAACTACCAAATAAATACCTACTTAGTGAACGTAAGTGAAAAACAATATCTAAAAGTTCTGGTGTGTAGAGTTTTTACCATTTGTACCTGGTGTTTACCATTTCTACAGGTGACTTACCCTAATTCTACCCACAGTAGGGTAGAAATACTTTTCTATCTGGTAGAAAGCCAACCCCGATTCAAATAAAATTTCAGTGAGCATTTTTAGCATCTAATTAATCAGTGACTCCTAATATTGCCACTGCACCTGACTTATACAGATGCAATCTCCTGAAGTTTTTCTTTTCCAATTTATAATATAAAATTTTGTTACAGATCAGTACAAAATACATTTTAACTGTGGGTTCCCATCACGCTATATATGTATTGTAATTGCGGAACACAAAGAAATACAACCCAGTGCACCTTCAAATGATTACATTATCAACGCAGACAATGATGTGCCCATGAAGTCTGGCTGCTCTCTTGAGTAAACCAATAGCTCAAGTTAAGGTACCTATTAGAAAGTATTTTGTGCCATAAAATTGCCAAATAAATAGTCCGTTTCATTCAGGAGCTCCCGCTCGGCTCTGCAGAGTGAGTCATGTAAATGTGAGACAACTTGGTCAATTTTTTCCTGGGTGTGCCCGCTCCTTCCAAAGTGATAATTAATCCACTGCCAGAGAAGTGCATGATTTCCCCAGGCAAAAAAAAAAAAAAAAAAAAAACACATAATGTTACACCATTACCTGCCACTTGTACGGTTTTACATTCATTAACAATGCCACAGAGTTGTGGTGTTGCTGCCATGCTATTTTCAAATCGGATTTGCACGGTTCTGATTGGTAGGAGTTATACTCGTACTTTCACCAATCGGCAACATGCAAATGTTTCGAGACCTTTTGTGCCATTTAGATTTTTGTCAGGATGTCCCAACACTGGCCAAGGGGTTTGAAAAATAACACCTTGTTACCGCAATATAGGTTAGACAGTCACCAGACACTAGCCGTAAACAACCCTTTATCTGACCGATAGCTCAAATACACTCGTTATTATAAGGTAGACAGTCACTTGGGGGCTAACCAGACACTAGCCTCAAGTGACTGTCTACCTTATACTACCGTACCTTTACTTAGTGTTACTTGAGGTATCAGTCGGATAAACAACTGATAAAGGGTCGTTCACGGCTGACCAGTAGCCTGCTTCCACCAAGCCCTGTGACGTCATCGCTAACGCTCAGCTGGCACAGGGCCTGGTGGCGAAACAATACCCAAACTGTGTTTGCGCCCAGAATTTTGGGCGCGACTAATTACATAGGAGCTTAAAAATATCTGCCGATCTACCATGCCTAAATAAACAGAACAAAGTAGTCTTGATAAGAAATAAATATATTAGTATACTGCCCGATTTTTTCTTGTAATAAATAAATTCCTAAATACTGTTAAAATAGACAATTCCTATGGAAAAAAAGGTTGTGCAGCAAAATGTTTACAGACTCATTTTGAAATTGAAATTACGTAACAATGGAAACAATCGATTTAAGGCCCATTGTTATTTTACGTCATAGATAAGATAGATGTTTCCAATCATCGACGTGCGGGGGCGCTACAAAAAACACAGTATTGATCATGTCTTGCCATCAGGCGTTGGTTGGGAAGCAAGCGTAGCGAAGCGGATCATACAACGCTGATGGAATTAGGC
>JAAUYG010096024.1_pt1 | contig 10230 bp, 6 predicted proteins | sample 7278091 | NCBI WGS metagenome assembly JAAUYG01 (sample SAMN14350201, study PRJNA611818) | marine sediment metagenome | isolation source: surface marine sediment (0.6m) | place: French Polynesia: Moorea | collected 2018-08
GGTCATATCACCGACTGCAAGTTGGATTCGGTGGTGTATGCAGGTGTATGCGTGTGAGTTAATGTGGACCTGTCTTGTTTGGGCCGAACGATCTTCGCCCGACAATTTTTAGGTGCCAAGCCACCGATTCAATTCCATCACAGGTGAACAGAAATGAATCACTCAGACCATTTATACTGACTCCGAGCCGCCCAGTCGGTTGCCTAACTCATTAATGCCAAGCGCCAAGCTGAGAAGCGCCAACCTCCCACTTTTTACGTTTAGTGTGACGCGGTCTGGGATCGAACCCCGGCCTCCCGCATCCAGCGGACGCTCTAACCACTATGCTGCGCGGGGGCGGTATTTCGTCAACATGGGAATCTATGGGAAATCATACGAAACTTCCTAAATTTACGCGTAGTCCTAGAATGGTTTCTACTACCAGTTGTTAAAAGAATGACGAAAATGTCAAATTTTGGAATTTTGGCAATTTTCTCTCATTAGTATGAGGCCATATGGGAGTAAAATGTTTCGAGGATATACCCCTTGAGAGTACACATGGCACTTTTACCAACAAGGGCTGATGCCATTTTGATATTACTCAGTACATTTCCAATTTTCAGCAATATTGTATGTTGAAAAAAGGTTGGTCGCAGAGTGAAAATGGGCACAAATTTTGCCCTTTGGAGTAAGTATTTAGTATACATGAGGTTTTGACTGGTCAAGTTTGCAAGGTGATTATAGTATCACTTCAGTGCACTTGTTTTAGAAATCGTTGCTCGTATACAAAACTGTTGAAAATTTGGGCTTTGCAGTGACAATGCACTTGGCATGCTCTTGATCCCTCACATATCACGACATTTTTTGGGGTTACCTAAGGCTAAAATCAAGGTCGTGGCACACCCACGTAAAATTAAACCTCTCTGCTGAGTGGCATTGTCTAATCAGAACGTAAAAGCCCCTGGACTTCTTGCTTTTAGTAGTAGCTTAAAAGACTTACCTGCATCTGTCGTTGGCTGACTGAAGCCCACCGTGGTGGTATCTAAGTGAGTAAACAGGCTGCATACGGTGACAAATGCCCGCAACATGTTGGCTATAATATGTGATTAAGTGCTATCTCCAGCGGCGAGGGAAAAGTGAAAACTTCGTAACTGAATCACGATAATATAGCGACAATCCTTTGCTTATCTGCCCGCATACCTGCCTCCAGGTAGACTTAGTCATTTTATAGTCTGATAGAGGCTGTCCGTGTTTTATGTAATTTGATTTTGTTTTCGCGAACATGCGTCCTTATAATTAGCAAGGATATGGGGTATTATATCTTGACTGTATAGATCGCCCAAGGAATGGGGCATGATCATAATGGACCTTGTGCAGCAAATAACCTTTTGATATATGATTACATAGACTTAAAAAGAGTTCAAACATATGGCTAATGAATACCGAAAAATGACCACAAATGATGAAGTGGTCATTTTTCAAACGGAGGGAAAGTCCCCTTTTAGCTCTGCTTGCATTGTCTACAGCAGACCATGAGACATGCTGCTGCTTCAAAACATACGTTGCCATTAACGCCGATGCTGCCCATTAATACCCATCCCAAGAACCCATTAGCCAAAATTTTTGCCATATCTCCGCTATCAAATGGTTTTGTTTTGCTTGTGCTTTGCGTCTCTCATTCTTTCTTCTATTTTATTTTATCTTCATTTTTGCATACTGAAACTGAATTCAAACGATTTTTAGTTCCTTTTAAAGGTACTTAATATTGAACCATGCGAGCAGCATATTTTCAAAGCACTACTACTTGTTTAATCATTTAATCTCGGTTTAATCAAACTTTGTGACGCATAAGCATAAGGCAAGAAATACAGTTAATCCGTTTTACTAGCCAAATTTGTCTGTGGCACTTTAAACTTTGTGGGAGCATAATTTGAAAACACAACCCTGTATTTTTATTGCGACTTTAGCAAAACTATCACATGATTAGTTACACTGAGCATCATATCATTTCTTAAATGGGTAGCTTGTGCAAAATTTCGGATGTTAAGATTTTCAAAAACTCTGCTGCCACAATTTCTATTCAATCTCATGATAATATGATATATGCAGCCATGGGATAATACGGACTATACACATTTTTGGCTATCTGGCGAAATTTTTCTTGAAAACGGGAACACCTGTGTAAAACATTCACAACGCTTTCATTCGATTTCAGGAAAACTTTATTACGACACTGGTAAGAATGATGGAACACAGGCTGTTACAAAAGGGCACTGGTAATATCTTCAGGTGAGACATCACCATACAACTCACTTCTATATGGTGTATGAGTATTATTCACCTGCAGGAGGCACGAGCCTTGCCTTTTACTGCATTGAAATATAGTGATCAGAGAGCTGAAATATGGAGCAACGGCCGACAATTGCAGCAGCCTCAGTAGCGAAACCAATAGAGGCGCTGGCTATGCATGCTACATATCATAAGATATTTTTCTTCAACGGAAACGGGTTCGCATCGCACCCGAGCCTCTTTCTTCGGCTAAAAAAACCCCTAAGTTTTCGTGATCGCCTTACATGAAGGATGAACCAGGGCACTTAATATTAATACGGGAGTCAATGGGAAATCGTAGTCTTCTAAACGGTAAATCATAGAACTAACTGAATGAAACTTTGGGTCTCGGGGCTTTTGCAGACTACCGTGCATGCCGTGTAAGGCATTTTTCAACACACCGAGCCATAATCCAGAAACCGCTGCAGGTAGAGCGAAACCGACTATATTTGAGCCTGGGGGACGGGGGGTATATGTATTTGGAATAATGTGAGGGGTAATATTCATCTAAGATGTGTTAAAGATCATGCTGGAGACCTTCAGTGGTCTTTGTGAAATTAAACCTTCATCTCAGAAACTGTTCTTTGTAGCACAACAGGGAGAAAATGTGAACTTCGAGGATAAGGAACATGTAAGGAATTCTTTTCATCCCACGTCCTGTTTAGATCAATGATTTTGGGTTATTTGATGCACTCTTCTGAAGATAAACCTGTAACTTGGAAGTTGGTGCTTTCGTGTGAAGTGGACAAATATGTGGTCATCTAGGGAGAGTGATAAGCATGAAAGTAATACGTTTGATCTCGCCCAGGGTTAGGTCATCGTCAGTAAACGTTCTGGTCTATATCTCGGACGTGGTTCAGGAATTTCACTCGCATCTCGGAATTTATTTTGTCTGTATTACTCTATGGCAACATTTAGGCACGGGTGTAATAGTCTCGATTTCTGAGTCATTAGGTCATTTTGGGGATACTCGGTGCATGTTTTATGAAATGAACCTGTAACTCAGAAACCGTAATTTTTATTGTGAAACGGCCAATTAGACAATCGTTGCTCGTATTGTGAACTGGTAAAGGCTTTGGTCTGCGTGGGGGTGTGGGCTGGGGCGTAAGCATCACATGTATGATACTTTATAAGCTGGCTATGCCAAGGCCATTTTGTCCTTCAAATGTCCAAATTAAGGTCTGTCACCTCAACTACAAAATAAAGGCCATTAAGCGTTAACCTACCTTGGTCTAATGCGGTCGAGCAGAACGCCAAGACCTCTGGGCCTCTTGATTTACACTTACAGCGTTTATCTTTATAATAAGGAATCGAAGAAGTCATTTTACTTAAAGAATTGATCACTACACCCATATCTTCACATAAGTCAAAGCCATTTAACTTTTGGGGCCATATATTTAATTCATCACCTCCAGTTAGTTGGAAGGACTTTGTATTCTCAAATCAGACAATCGCTTCTTTAATCATTCCAATCGTCTGCAAAGTGTAATTCATCACATTCCTCTTAGAAGAGTACTACACTGCGCCAGCAGCTTGTGTTACTGTGTATTTTCCATAGTGCCAAACACTCTACATATTAACGGCAGAGGACGTGGTGTCTGTCGTTGGCGGGCTGAGGCGTCGTCGACATGGCGTATCCAGGCGGCACAGGGAAAGCAGAGTGCGACGAAAATTTGCTGACGTCAGAACGTAGATGAAAAAGTTGATCCCGTGATTGGCGACATAGAGCAGGACAAAGGCAGTGAACAGAGTCTCCAGATGTGACATGTCGGTTAGCCTGCCGGTTGACTTCAGAGAAACCAACAATGAAAATGGGAAATTGCACAGGATGTAGACAACAGACACGGTGACGACTGTCAGCACAACCCGGTTGTCATGCGCTCCCTGTTGCGCGTTGTGGCGGCTGTCTCGAAGAGCTTTCCGAGATAGGAACAGCCGGCATGCTATGCCGGCGTTAAGGAAAACAAGGGATATGATGATCCCGTACGACTGAAAGATGTTGACGAGGAGGTAAAGAATCGACTTGGCGTATAGTCGAAGAGAAATCTTCACCAGGCAGGGCGAATCCTGCGAGAATGCAAAGAAAGCGGGAAAGAAGATGGCAACCAGAAACGCGAACAGAGCGGAGAGTGTAAACGCTGCCCTCTTCCTGGTTGTGAATCGTTTGGCTTGAAATGGAAACCAGACGGCTATGAAACGGTCCAGGGACACGCATACAACGCACATTGCGCTGAAGGAGCCACTAAAGGAGAGAAGAAACTGTCGCACGTTACACATCTGGAGAACTCCAGGAAAAGGCCAGTCCATAACTGGAACAGCCCAGAACAGAATAGTCCAGAGTACCAGAGACAGGCAATCCGCACAGGCTAGCACCGCTAGATACACGCCCGTCGAACTATCGCGAATAGTACTGAGCAGGATTACCAAAAAGCTCATGCCGTTTGATATCATTCCAACGCAAAATACTAGAGGGAAGCCGTATTTTATTACCCCGTTTCGGATCTTTGGAAATAAAGGCGGGCTCGATTCAAAAATAGGACCACCTGTAGTGTTAATCGCCCGGCTTTCTATATACTCTACATCGCTGGTGACTGGCTCTGTCGTCAGGGTGTTGGGGGTTGCCATATCAACCGTCGCCTGCGACAAAAAGGGCTGCCTGTCTGCCCGGCTGCCTTCCCCTGTCGGTATGGAAGTTGTCATGTTGTTGGTGACATTGAGCATAACAGTACTCTGTTGAATGCTTTCTCCACTAGAATTCCGTTCCACAGGACCATCATACCAAGCTGGTGTGATTGAATAGGAAGTTGAAACAGTCGTAAGACCTGGAATATGGAAGTATTTATGAGTAAAACACTCTTCTTGTTGATGGACAAAAAAGCATTTGAAAACAAAGGCATTAAACAGACAAACAAAACAAACACCAAAAGCAGCACCCCCCCCCAAAAAAAAAAAGAACATACGCATTTATAGGCAAATGTGTCAAGCCCACTATATACTTCTTTTTATTGTGACAAAATAACTGCTGTTTTAAGAAGGGTTGTCTATTTTCCACTACGATCTGTGCCAAAATAAAATGCCATTGTACAGTTATTACGCAGGAAAAACGAGCTGAAAAACATTTATCAAGATTTTGAGCAATGAGTGGCCTAGCAACATAGTTTAAGTCTAGTGAGCATTATTTGCACCGTTTATCGTAATCTATCGACAGCGAGCCCAAACGTTACTACATAAACCTATGTAGAAAAAAAAACCCTGGCAGGAGGACACCTACTAGCTGGTAACGCACGTTATGATGAGTACCAACACTCACTATTACAGCATGTACTGATGTATTTATACTCTTTCGGACCACCCATCTTTCCAAATATCGACCCTGTACATAACACATAGCTCTGCATTACGGTATATTCTTCTGGATACTTACATGAAACCCAGAATTTGTAGTAAAATAAAGCTGTAGTAAAGCATAAAATGTTAACTTCCGGTTTTTACTTGCACAGATTATCACTCCATTACCACCACCGCTTTGACAGCCACTGTGCCAGAGAGTGCTTTGTAAGAGCCATGCTATGATATTAAAATTAATAGAGTGGATTCAGCCCGTTAATTTGGTACTAGATTTAACAACTTGAGATCAACATTTCGTGAGTTATTTTTATAATTGAATGACTGGATTAAATTCATGGTCTCCTGTTGCGATTTGCAGCAATGTTACGCTTTTTGGCAAGATATTCTCCACAGTTACACCCCCTGCGGCGTCCAACAAATAAACTAAGAGATAACATAAATTTGTGTGCTTCAGAACAAAATCAAACTAGCACGAGAAGGCACTTTCTGCACTTACCAGCATGCAAAAAAATATTTGGGGGTACCTGACCTTTGGCCTTACCAATTCACATTGAGCTGGTAGAATGGCGTTTTCTTTCATTTTTTATTTACACGACATTCTCTCTAATTTTAAATGCCATTTGACACGACCAGATCCAGAAAGTGCCTACTAATAGGTTTCAAACTACAATAACTGCAATGGGTTCATTTCATATAACCGCATTGGCTCGTTTCATATTACTCGAATATGACTCTTGCACGTCAGAATGATAATAGGTCTTTGCTTGGCTGGTTGTAATAGTGTCATTTCGATAGCTGCGGGTTGTAATCGTTTTATTATCAAAGAGAGTATGCTATATTTTGTACGATTCTTCCCTTATGCGAAAAGGAAAAAGCTGATCATATAAATACCCTTCCGGAAAACTTACTGATTTAGTCTGAAATTAATGCAAAAGGATGCAGCTTTTTCTTTTCTTGCAAAAGTGTATATATACAGAAACCAAACGCTGCTCACTGTGATCTATTGTTCGACAATTTTTAGATGTTTACGAGTGGCTTTCTTTACAGCATGTATTGCACTGCATAATATTATAGACAGTAACTGTTTATAATCAGAGTAATCCTAATAAACATTTAAGACTGAGATGTTGTAGGAGCATTTAAGTATTATCTGTGCACGTTTCTAAAAGAACAATTGAGCATATTTGAGTTTACCTTGAGTTGGTGGTAGAGCAACTCCTCTTGTTGCTGAATCCATGTGGATCAACAAACCGATTACGTAGGTAAAACAGCGAAGCATGATGTCGACTCAGGGATGTCTGTATTGTTGATTCGTCGAGCAGCAACCTGTTTGCCTCTCAGTCTGCCTGTCAGTTCTTATCCACTCAAAGTTCAGTAAAGGGCAGGATCATAGAGATTGTATTTCTTAACATCTCTTGCCAACTCGCAAAAGGCTAGGTGGAACTAGCTATTACTCATCTGGGTGAAGTGTATTTGATTTCACAAGAGGATGAACCAGAACAAAGGCTTCTCGCCCACTGCCTCTTTGTCGCAAAATTAAGGAGCTCTGTTTCCAAAGAAAGAAAAGATCTGATCTATCAGACAATTCATGCTCATCAAAATGGATTTTGGAAAGGGTGACACAGCTTAGGGACAGCTTGGTATATAGTTTATTAAAACCATTTGGCATATGTTTACAGCAGTTGTATTACTTTATAAAGTAATTTCTGTTATATTTTCATGCCATCATTTAGATAATAAATGACAGTTTGACGACTAACGTGTCATTCTTTTTTTCTTGGTACGTAGGATACTACATGAAGCTCGCCATCCCCGATTACGTGTGCACTAGCTTTCCATACCCTAGGTTTTCTGTAGGGCAATGACATAAAATAGCCTTTCCTGTGCATTGCTAGGTTCTAATTTACGGCTGGGTCAACCGAAGCACTTTTTGGACACAAATCTTGTCCATGGACTCTAGAGTCCCTGGAAGACCGAAGACTAAGCCTATGGCGGGACTCGAACCCAAGATATCGTAGTAGAGAATCTAATGGCTTACACACGGTCAATGGTCCGTACAAGGCAAAACCGGCGTGCTATGAATGAACAAGGCAGAATAAGACGAGTTGGTTGGGTAAAATTCGAACAAAAAAACTTGTACATAGATCAATCGTTGTAAGGAAATCGAAACATTTGGACGATATTTCGGAAATCGAGATATTTGGAGGATAGTTCGTCCTTGGATCTTGGACGATGTTGGAATATGGCAATTAGGAGTTACAAATGGAAACTAAAGTGGAACTGTTTAGTGACTAGACGAGTATTCATTAAGTTATAATTCGGGTTCTTTTAATTCTTTCAATGTATAATGTACGAAGTGGTATGAAATTATAGCATAATTATTTGACTTCCCCGAGTGCAAATAAACTTTGTAATGGTTATTAATTCGTTTTGCACTGCATCATACGCTGTGCGAATTTCACGCATCTAACGGTGTTATATTTATGAGATTACTCAAGTTGTATCCATACCATTATACCGTTATGGATAATTACATTCAAATCACAAATGGCCCCCAAAAAAGATTGTGTCAAAAAAGAATAAAAAAGAATATCTTTTCAGCTGTTCAGGAGGGTTACATATTAAGAGTGTATATAACCTCCAAGTATATATAACCCAGGAGGGTTATATCCACTGTCCAAGGGCTTCTCGGTTATATCAATGAATGAATGAATGAATGAATGAATGAATGAATGAATGAATCAATCAATCAATCAATCAATCAATCGATCGATCGATCGATCGATCGATCAAGCAATGAATAATATTTAGTTGCAATCAAGCGCCCTCTGGAAGCGAAATACACGTTGCTCAAAACATTCGCAATACATGCAATAACAATATGCATTAAGAACGCATAGCCGCCAGGTTAGGTTAATCACCTAAGCATTGGAAATTAATCTGAGAAAAGACGCAGTTATCGCTGTCGGTAAAGGAAATGACATTGACTCGATCCATAACCCGCACGGAGGGATAACTTTGTTCTTTTGACTTTCAAAATTAGGTGTCTATCGCCAGATATCAATCTTACTTGACAACTGTATCAGTAACGGGGTAATACCACGTATAGATCAACCTACTCCAACTATCCTTCTGCCATGCTTATCGATAATGCATGCATATATTTAAATTCAAACTGCTACACAGACTGCTGTTCCTGGCTTACTATATTTAGTAATATTACCGGTTTGCAGTAACGTAGGGCTACCATCACTCACCAACAATATTATCAGTAACCAGTAATTCTGGGTGTTTATCATTTTCTCCAATAATTAGCCAATAAATTACAAATCATTCCCTCATACAACAGATTAAGCAATCCTCCTTGCCAGGGAGCCAAAGCCCTGATATTGGTACCTCCCTAGTGACCAGAATGGTCAAAATGTGTGTCCAGGAATTAATAGGCACCTTGTGGTTAAAGGCGTTTGTCTCAGCCCTAGGAATTGTGTCAGCCATAGGTTCAATTTTCTGAGGTAGTTAGGTATATCCTTTGTCCATTCATTCCATCCTCGTTAAATCATTACCTCTACTTTCTTGTTATCCCAGTTTCTATATAGTAACCCGCAACTCAGGTGTTAAATTACAAACATGTAGTAATGGTGAGCAGTGGCGCTGCCTGGTGGCCTCTGCTGCCAGTATATGCAAGTTACTGTATAGGTGTAACGTTAGAATATTCAAGTCAGAATTGTTGCTGGAATCTGATAATATTACTCAATATAGTAAGTGCCCTTATTGATTAGTGATTCATCATATCATTACTTCATTATCACATGTGTAGGCACCAAACAATTACTGCAAAACCACATCAATTTCCTTCAAAGACGGTAATCCTAATGAAACTGCATATAATAAATTAAGATAGCTACTTTATGAGGTAAATTGGGATATTTTACATTCTCTTGATATAGATGGTGCATATGAGAACTTTGTTGGCATAAGGAACTACTTCTTAAGATATTGTAGCCCTCGAAAAGGCAACATCCATTAAACCGCACCAATTGAGACATGAACCAAGTCCCACTTCTCCTACCAAATTGTCGACTCAGCAAACTTAAGGTGAAGTTGTGTTGCAGTAGTTTTTATTTCCACAACGACGTCACTATTGTAAATTGACACAAACGTGAAATATCAACAGTTAATCTCGTACATAGTTTCTAACATATAATAATTAACTGTACTTGACAATACCAATTTTATTTAGGACGTACAAAAGTAACCGACACACGGTTAATCATCAATGAGGGCACAATGATATACATGCTTTTTATTTAAGTCATACTTGTTCATATTAGGTGCTTCTACTGCTATTGTATGTGTCTATCTATATTTATTGGGATCAAGCAAATGCTAACATAATATGAACAACAAATACAAGAAACCTTGTAACTTCACAATGTGTCAGACCGGGCTCTTCTCCATGAATCATAATATGATTGTCACCGGATTATCCATAAGTTTCATGACAGGTAGCAATTATCTTAAGCACGTCAATTATCCAGCCACAGAGAGAGAGAGAGAGAGAGAGAGAGAGAGAGA
>JAAUYG010164667.1_pt1 | contig 10230 bp, 8 predicted proteins | sample 7278091 | NCBI WGS metagenome assembly JAAUYG01 (sample SAMN14350201, study PRJNA611818) | marine sediment metagenome | isolation source: surface marine sediment (0.6m) | place: French Polynesia: Moorea | collected 2018-08
AGTAGTAGTAGTAGTAGTAGTAGTAGTAGTAGTAGTAGTAGTAGTAGTAGTAGTGGTAGTGGTAGTGGTAGTAGTAGGAGTAGTAGTAGTTTACTAGTGAAACGTTCAATAACACAGGCAAACATATAATGTGAACACATTACACTATAATACAGCCAAACTGGACTTAAATGACTCTAAGTAAACACACACAGAATGCCATGCTGCAACTTCCCACCCAGACGAAAGGTGATCAATTTACCGAGGAGTATGGATTAGGGGCCACAGACAAATTACTGGCTGTCACAGTAGCTTGTGCTCAGAATGTCCTGGCTGACCTCACACAAACGTGATATCACCCTGCAATATCACTGAGGTAGTGATACACAGATGAGATCGTTCTACTAAGCGGCAATATTGGTCGATCATGGATGGATTTCATACCTTTAGGTTTAAGACTAATGTCGGTTTAAAAGAGCTGTGAAGTACGTAAGTACGTAAGTAAAACTACCATTAAACCGTCATACTTGTAAAGTACAGGGAAAAGACTTCTGCATGGATGGTGATCACCGAACTTAATATGCTCATTTATAGATTAGATTCTAAATATACCCCCCCCCCCCCGACATAATATATATCTTTACATCCACGAACCGACAGGCACTCAAAAGCATTGATAGATGTATGAAGCTAGGAAACTAATTTTAATCCCGCTAAACGTATACTAGGTTTAATCCTGGCAATCTGGTTTGGTCTGATTCTGGGTCCCACCGTGACCATAGCATTGCTTTCTAGTGCATTCCGCACAAAAGTTTCAATCGTAATTGGTAGAGATATAAAGTGAATAAGATAAGTCACATTTTGTGGAACTCACTGTAACAATAATCTATACAGTATGAAGTAGTGGTTTTCAGTGTATAGTATTTCTTGTACTATTGGACAACTCACAAGTGTATTGCATGTTGTACGTCGCTCAACAAATATGAAATTTATACAATCGACATTTTGCCTACACCGAGGCCAGTGTGATGATAGCCTCTATGTAACATTGTCCTGGACCGGATACCCCCCCCCCCCCCCCCCGGTTACTTTCACCGATGCTGGAAGTCCTGCCAGACAGCAGATGTAGTTTTGTTGCAAACGTACTTTAAGGACTTCTTTTTCGTCATGTTTGAAACCTGGTAATCACGATTTGTCTGTAGCCGCAAAAACCCGATTATAACATTTCCTACATGTGCTAAATGCACTAAAAACGTCACGTAATTCCTATTGCGGCTACGCCAGGGAAGGCCAGACGGCCTAAGACAGACCGTCTTTAAAAACGGTTATCAGTCTGTGTCTCTAAAATAGGAGAGTGCTAGCAGTCCAAACCTGAAAGTGATTCACGGCTCCTTAAAAGCTTTTGCATTAAGCAGCAGTTACGTGGCGGCGGCGGGATCAGCGTTGAGATGCCTGGGGATTCGGTAAATATGCCAAATGCGTCGTTGATCAGGTGTAAAAACACGTAGTAAATGTAGTAGTTTTACAATGGTTTTAGGTAAATGACACGGAGTGTCATGTACTTGTGCATCGAAATAGCGAGACAGTAGAAATATCACATGTATCATGCAATGCATAACTAATTTTTTCAGGGTACGTGCATTGTATTTCATAACGTATAGCATTGATTGCTTATGTTTCTTGTTACTTTGCAAACCGACCTAATAGACCGTATTGTAGTGTTCAGTTCCAGTAGCTGTCATATACTAGCATACCGTGCACACAAATTTTGTAATATCTTAATTACGATTTCTATAATACAGTCAGTGCAACTGAAAAGGGCAAGTCTGAGGTTATGGCGATTTGAATTGGTTTTCTTTAGAAAGTTCTCGTGTTATAATTAAAGAGTTTAATGATAATTTTATCCAGTCCAGGGGCACCCAAGTCAATATCACTTGATAATCTTTTGTAATTGCAAGGAGGGTATATTAAGATAAGCGATTCTACCACTAAAGACCCGCGATCCACTGCAAAGTTTCTTGGGGTGTATAAAAAATCTAGGCTATGTCGCATTTTTATCTGCAGTCTTTACTTAAAACTGAACTGTCAACTCGCTGTGAAAACTTTGTAAGCACAACAAGAGTCAACCATCTGCCTGGTTTCTTAGGAAAAGGGGCATAAGGTAGGATAAATATATCGTCAGTCTTATGGAACAACAGCTGTGCAACTACACACAGAGTAGTTTGCTGGAATTTAATTCCGACTGCCCAGGATATATTATTGATTTTGCTGTATTTATGCCTATTTAGGGGTTTGATCACAGCTTGGTTCATTGCTGTCTCCAATTGCGACAACTAAGGGAGCGCTGGTGTGAGCGTAGGGTTTATATAAGAAGAAATCGTTTATTATACATGTAGTGACGTGCGTACATACATGTAAATATAAAACATTAAACATTATTTCAATGGCATATGCCCACCCGTGTGGCTTACCCGTCACTCCAGATATACAACAATGTTTCTCGTTTTCTGTAGTGTACTTTGCAATGGCTCTGGGCTTTTGATTCATTCACAATTTTATAGTCTCCAAATCAGGGTTTAATAATTTCGGAAAAATTGACGTATCCTTTCGAAAAACCTCTATAATTAGAACAAGTAAGTCTGCTCAGAAATTAATTTCAACCCCAATTTCATTTTTACAGAACGGACACCATCGATCTCACACAATTGATTCTGTCTGTATCTACCTATATGTACCTCAATTTCTAATTTTACAACACTTTACTGTGGCTTGCAAATGTAGATCTTTCATTTTGCGATAAATTTATAGTAATATACAATTCTTATTTATTGTTTGCTTTAACAAACCTCTATACAATCTTAAATCTTAACTTTGGCGATTTTGGCAGACTTACTTGTTGAAGATGACTTGGCGCCGCTGAAGATGAGTTACATGATTGTGCTATTTAGGTGTAATGCATACCATGAAGACAGACAAGGTTTGTACGGAGTCTGCGCGAAAGACGACTTCTTACTAATACATCAATGTTCCCTCACAGATTGATACCCTTAAAGTGGTCTGTGAAAGTTCCCCAAAATAACTTGTTAAATTTTTAATGAACTATATGGATAAAAGGAGGGATGTTTCGCATAAACCATATGAGGGAGTTATATCTGATACATGTAACTGCAGTTTGTAATGATATATGTTCATACCCAAGAGGTGACGTGTAAGTCCATACTGTTGGGCCTTAAAAATCAGGTTATTGTACACGATAGCTATATATGTGTAGGCACATCACTATAATAAATAAAGTTTACTTACTGGCTTGGCATATTTTTGTTTTTTCGAGGTCTCCCAACTGTTGTTCGGCAAATTTTATATCACGTTTCATAAAATTCGTCGAGGATTTTAAAATGTGTAATTATTAAATATATTGCTACACCAGTTTTGCCGTTAATATATTCCCATCCCACACAGTGACGTGTTTAGTAAATCTGTTATCAGACATTTCCATTAGTCTCTTCCAAAATTGAAACATTTTAGTGTGTCTTTGGCTTCTCGTTAATAACCAGTCTATATCTGCTTCATACATAATGTTGCTACAAATCTGTGAACCCCCAGATAAATACATTTGCACGCTGTGCTTTACTTTGTAACTGATCAATTCTACAGGAGTTCATACACGTATATCCCCAGACGGACGAAGCATTGTATAATATTGGAGAAAGCTCTCTCAGCACCACTGAAAAAATGTTCAATGGTTGACCCACAATCAAGATTTTCACAAACAAGGTATGTCTAGTCATTACTAACGGTAATCCAATCTTATATTCCCTATATAAAATTTAACTTCTTTGTTTCAAAATGCATTACTTCGATTTATCATAATTGATTGCTAGTTTTCACATAAGGCACCAATTACGTTTGCATGTACAAAATAAAATTGTTAAGTAATTCCTACGCGTCACTTGGTTTGCGAGCGAAAACAACATATTCTGCATAGAGCAAAGTGTATAAATTTCTTAAACTCACATTATTTCCCACGTATATATTTAACGCTTTTAAAATTTTTGCTAAATCGTTTACATAATATAGTAAGAAAAGAGTAGTTTAGTAGTATAACATTTCCTAACACAACGATTACTTGTCAACCAGTCAATAAGCTCGCAGTCACTTGAACGCTTGATTCCGCCATTCATGCTTAATGGCAAAATTATATTTACCATCAATTCTATCATTTATCCCCCATGTTGTGCAACAACATACTCTTGTCCAGAAAATCTGTTGTCGTTCTAAAATCAACTAAACACGCATAGTATTGCATCCCCTTCCCTTAGCACACAATGTATTTCTAATAGTATATACACTTCTCGTTATATTGATGAAATATTTCGAGACATAATGGAGTTTGGTAAACCCCATTTAATGAAAAAACAGTGAACAAAAAACTTTAATCAATAGCGCTCACTTTTAATTGTCTGAGATGTGTATACCCAGTATCATTTGCGAAATATATACATGTTTAACTAAAGTAACATTAGAAATATAAATCTACTTTTGTCCTAAATATTCCGAAATGACGAAGAGTGTATATCAAAGGTATTACACGGGGTATCGTCTTTGTATCGTCTTTGGTGTATATGTAACTTTCACATGATCGACATCACAGGCATTAATTTTAGTCTCAAAGCTTGTATTCTATTATTTTAAACGGCCTGTCCTAGTATTTCAAGCCGGTCATTTATGCCAGTACTTTCTCGGCTGCACACACTTTCGAACTTTATAATGTCTCCTTTAAGTGTTACGCATTCATAGTATTATGTACAATACCATTTGTACCTCGCCAGAAGAAACAGTTCTGGTGAGGGACGAATGGGCGAGTGGTTAAGGTACTGGACTCTCAAGCACGAGATCGTGGGTTGCCGCCATTCACTAGGTCTTCTGTGCCTAAAGTCCTTAGGCAAGGTTTGTACCCCAAATGTGCCTTCAGGTGATCGTTAATATGCAATTGCTTGCTTGTCGATAACCTCATAAAATAAGTCCAAGTTTAAAAAAAATAGTTCTGCTCGTCATATTCGATCATTTCTAAAATCAGCAGTATCTAAACCTTTCAACATTACTTTCCATAATCGTATATCATTTTGTGTTGATTGATCAATGCTATTCTCGAAGTGCCTTTTCCATATCTGTAACAATTCTCCTTTGTGATGCATAATTCCTTTGCTTCGCTATCTAACATTGTATATGGTACAGTACGAGATCGCCCTGGTCATAATCCCATTGTATGTTATTCTGGTCAGAGGAAATCAGTTGCCACCATTTCCCCTTTACTATACTGGCGCTCAAAACATCTGTAACATAAATGTATATTTGGTCAAATAGGTACTGTTTACGTTTATAGTTTTGACTCTTTATGCAGCATGAAGATTTACAATTACACTTTCTAAAAGTTTTAGGGTTTTTTTCGGTATCCACCATTTCTGTCCGCAGAGTGGTAGGCATGCTGATTAAAAGAATACAAAAATGTTCCATCATACCAAGTTTTGAAGCAAGTGCACTGGATGGCGCAAAAATGAACGCGGGCGCTACGAGGTCAAATATGTCTCGTCTATATATTAGTTGTGTTATCCGAGTTCCACATTTCACTCCATTTCGCTCTCTGACCACTGACCAATCAGTTTCGAGTTACAGGCCACTTTGTTACAAATGCACCGAATGACCCCAAAACGACCGTGCCAGATACGTCGGAGAATAGGGACTACAATTAGTCACCCACCCCCTACTCCCACCCCCTGCCTTTGTAGGGCCCCGTTTAATGATGGGTGTCACACAGGTACCCTGCATCGTGCGTTTCGAGGGGTTATGTCGTGGACCTTAAAATGAAGCAGGAATACGAGAAAGTCCACGTTGGAATTCCAATTTATACAATTAGGTCCACCGGCAGATGGGGTAATTGACAATGTATTACTGAAGGAGACTCCCAGACCACATTGACCTTGTGTTATTCTGCCACATGAATGAACAGTAGTTGGATCCTGAATCCTGGAGTTTCCTTGTGGTTTCTCGTCGCCCGGTTACCCGAGAAACCACCAGGGAGGTTTAGGTCGGACTGTGTGACAAATCCGACAGTCGGGCACGCGGTAGAGCGGAAGTTTAGCTGCTGCTACCTCATGTACTTAGTCCTACAGGTAGAATAAGGAAGGTGGGAAGGGGGGGGGGGGGGGGCAGCTAGGAAAAGGCCGTGACACGGCCCCCGTTGGGTCACGTCAGGACACGGCTAGGCATCTGTACACGTGTGTGTGAATAAAATAAGGGCAGCTCTAAATGTCTCAAGCAGGTTATTTGTCGCGGCTGCCTTTGTGGTGGCCACTAGGCTGCTGCTATCAACGATAATGGTGCTATTATGCCACTAGTACATATATATATATATATACTCGTTTGGTGCTATTGTTGCTGCTCTTTCTACTGCAACAACAACTACTAAAAAATTACCACATCTAAACTACTGAAAATCCATCAGGCTACATGTAATGTGCCGTTTAATTTATTCCATACTGCAGTACGTGTACATAAATTACTGAGGTGTGTCTTCATATGCTATACTAAATTGTACCGAATACAAATGTCTTAACCAAAGAGACGATACATTTGCCTAAGGGTATTTTATGTGACCTATATAACAAACCCCTTGTTAAAGCAATACTGTCTACAAGAAACCATCTTGGTGTCGGAGGGAAATGCAAGTCATTACAGGCAACAAAATACAATATTGACTTGGGGTCCCATGAATGGTAACGTGAGCTGCAAACTGTAAGATGATCCTGCCGTGTAACCGATAAACAAACCATCATCCATGGGTAACCGTTTGTTCAGAGACACAATGTGGGCTGTAATGTCATCAAAGGCACACCTAGTGGCGCTATATAGGTTCGACATAACACTCGGGCTTTACATTTATTGGTGGCCATGAAACACGCTGACTGGCCCTAAATCAGCCACTATCTCATTTTTCACGGTTACAACTTTCCCTTGGTGTTGCCCAGTCAATCTTGCTGAAACTCGGTCCACATTGCCGCCCACGTTCCCGCCACGAGCGATCCCTTCTATGGCTTCTCTCCTATTACTGCTACCACGGAGATCACGTGGGGTATGCAATGGAAACGCGGACAATGACTGCGCTGTGCTAATGTCTAATTTGCACCTTTCATATCCGTCGGTAACTGTTTTGAAGTGGGTTAAGGGTCTTGTTACCCGCTATCACACAATGAGCTTTGTAGAACACGCCCTTCAAACCAGGTTGCATCCAGGCAGAGATATTAATATATCCCCAGGGTTGTCAAAGTCTACATAGGTCATTGAACGAGTGTACGGATGAATGGAGTGTATGGAATATCACACCAGAGCGTTATCTGATGCCACCATAAAAGAGATCCCTGCACGTAGCCAAAAAATAAAAACATCCTACAAAACTACTTTGGCTTTACATCATAAAGGATGAAGTTCTTGTAAAACATTGGCCTCAGATTTTGGTAATTCACACTTACTAAATATTCCATGCTGTACACTTCTTCCTTTACCTCATCGCTGTAGCAAAGTGTTATAAAACATTAAAGCTACGTGTACTATGGTCGTTTGAAGGTCTAAAGAGTAATAGACCAAAAAATCAACAGAAAGGCAAGATTTTTTCTGGAAGGATAAAGCAGACGAAAAAGGAACAAAAAAGGAGCAAATTCAGCAAATGAATAATTAAGCAGATTCACCACACTAAAGCAGTTAAAATGATATAATATCCCTAAATACGCATTTTACTATGTTACCACAGACTGGGCTGTACAAGCACTTCACACATGGCAATTAACATGGCACCCTTTACGGAGGTTTGAACGGAACCATACTCTGGCTGATAGCTCTATGAAATGAAATTGACGATTTTTTTTGTCTGATTTCGGCATTCCTTGTGTTGATGCCACTAGTGAAGAAACAATGAACATGCTCACTTGTCCGATGTCCTAAGGAAAAGGGGTTGTGTGGTGCGGGAGGGGATTGAATAGAATGTTACTGGCCTTTAATATTTTGGTACCACTGGAGAAATAAGGCCGGGGACCAGGCTTTTTTTTTTGCAAATTTTCACTTGATGTGTTTTAATCAACCCTACGATTTGAATAGTTAAGAATGCGCATCGGCACAGTTATAACTTTATCGGTAATAATGTATGTCCTTCATGCAGTACGAGACTTGAGAATACATTTAATTTCTTTCTAAAGCGCCCGACTTTGGCCAACCAACGTGTCAGACTGATGAATAGGGTCACTAATATACTAAACACTGTCAACCGTTTTGATATTAACATCTTTATTCGTAATTTGACTGATTTACATTCACTTTTATTGTATGGCTCATCGCTCTTAAGGGTTGAAATCATTACTTTAATATTGTCAGCTGTTCACCATTATATCAATGAAACCAATCGCTTTGAGTAGAATTCCGTAATGCTGTGTAAACAAATGTTATTATTTCTTCTATTGTTTATTATTTTTCAGCCTCGCCGTCTCGCTCCATTCGTATGTATGTGAGGTGAACATTAAAATCCCTATGGGCTTGTTGTGAACCTCAGAAAATAAATAAACGTTTATGCAAAAAAGTAGTTAGGTAAAAATTCCATAACGGCAATGAACCATTATCGTGTAAACAACGATAACACAGTACTGTTGCACAATGCTTCGATTGAACAAATGTCACCGAAATAATTTACCAATATGCATAACAATGATCAATTGTTGACTTGGCAACTATATGCCGTCTGTGGAATATGTAATCAAAATAACGAAAATATGTTTGGCCTGTAGAGTCGCATCCAATAATCTATACAGCCTGTGTGCTATGCAATCACATGAAGGAAGTGCATGTATTCTGCCAGGCTGGAGAATTACATCACGCAGAAATGCACGCTTCTGGCCGCAGCCTGCACGTGCTTTCTGAGATGGGAATGTGTGTTTTACTTTTTTTTTCTCTTTTGTGGCTGGGGTTATATTGGACGCCTTGTCGATCCGCTGGCAGCAGATTCCCACGTGTGTGAGATGACACTGGGGATTCCTCTGTGGTGGAGGCATTAATGCCCCCGCCTGTCTGATCGATCCCCGCTCTCCCTGTACACAGAGGTCGTAATCTGGGCCAAGAGACATTCGCTAGCCAAAGACAGGGATCTTTTGGGCTGCTTGTAACATTTGACCTGCTTGTCGACCGGCGGTGTCTACAGCAGGTTTATTTAAATTTGAGTCTACGTTTGATCCACATCACTTTCAGTCCGTCTCCAGACCTAGAGATTTTCACATATTGGCCCTGACGATTTCTGTCCGTCCTACGGTATAATTCGTCCATTGACACTTTGGCTAGTGAAGTTGTTTACTCTCTGATAATAAGGAGTAGAGGGTCGGCAAGATTCCCTCTTCCACACATGAACATCTTTATGTGATCAAGTTGGCCCTTGATTTTGTTTTGTAGTTGTAGTTGCAGCAGTAGTAGTAGTAGTGGTAGTAGTAGTAGTAGTAGTAGTAGTAGTAGTAGTAGTAGTAGTAGTAGTAGTAGTAGTACTAAATACACGTTTTAAGTCTGCTTTTGACCCATATATACGAAGCGTATTTAAAAATTAAATAAGTGTATTTAATTCAAATTATATTGTTTTTTCTGTAGCATACTTTACACTTAAATACGCGTATTCAATTACACATTTTGTCCTATCGGGAAGCAGATTTTATTAATTATTCAAATATGCTTATTACACTGTCGTTTTGACCCTTGTATGCTGCCATTCATATCTATGTATACATCGTGTGTGAAAAACATACACGCCAAAATTCTATTTCATTGATCAATTTCTTTAACGTGCAGTTCACCAGCAACGATTGTTATTAAAATAAGGTAAATGCATTACGTTATGTTAGTCAGACTGAGCGATGTGGTAAAAGGAATGTAAATGGAAGATATTGCGGTAGTGTATTAACCTGCTTCTGAAAGAGGCAATGTTAATATATGGAATCACCTGTCTGTCTAGAGAACGTAATAAAACACTCATACCCCTTGCTTGCATTAGTCTGGATCCACCCCCGACTGTATAAATAATGATGGATTAACTAAACGCCTATCTGCAAGGCTTTTTATCATTGTGATCGCTCAATGTAAAATAAACTTCTGGGTACCAATGAGCGGATATCTTATCCTAAATAAAGCAAATTTAAAAGGCTCGATGCGCGGGCAGGAACTAAAATTTAC
>JAAUYG010307102.1_pt1 | contig 10230 bp, 5 predicted proteins | sample 7278091 | NCBI WGS metagenome assembly JAAUYG01 (sample SAMN14350201, study PRJNA611818) | marine sediment metagenome | isolation source: surface marine sediment (0.6m) | place: French Polynesia: Moorea | collected 2018-08
CTTTTTCAAAGTGTTTTAGGACAAACGAGATTCAATATATCTGACTCAGTCAAAAGACATGAACTGCAATATAATAAAGTTTAAAAGAGATCTTTTAGATGACATCAGTTTTTAAAACATCTCTTTTAAACTTAGAATTTTGCTCGCTGAATATCTTCTGACACATTCTTAACCATGTTAACATCAGTTTTAAAATAGAATTTTGCTCGCTGAATATCTTCTGACACATTCTTAACCATGTTAACTTCTCGATCCCAGATTTTTTGCCTCCCCAGTAGCCAACTGAATAGGATCACTGTATCAAATGAAAATATGCATGCTTGTCCAAGGGTGCAGGGTCTAGTAAAGCTGGACTAACTGTATTGGACAGCACTCCAGCTCAACCTAGCGTATTTTAATAGTGTTAGTTTTTCTTTCCGTAACTTCAAATACCCTACATAGCTATTCAAAGTTTTGGCTGCAACCAAATGTCGCAAGTGGCACCTTGGTGATCTTTACTATCATGCTGGTCCCTGGAAATCCAAATAAGCCTTTGTACTCTGCAAGCTCTGAATGGCCATATACAGTCACTAAAATCTCTCCACTCACGACAGACAAATGGGATTTCTAGACCCATGTAAACTACTTGACAATATCCAGCGCATAGTACTTGCTACGCGTACAGGCTTCAGCTCACGACATTAATGTTCCATCTCGAATGCTACTGAAAATTTCACACTTCAGTTTACTGGCTCCTTGTCACATGGGAAAGTGAAAGGTTTTTGTGGTAGCATAATCTGACATTCATGTGGTAGCTATAGACCGATAAATATTGCAACCATGTGGAATTCTTCTACACTGATGTATGTATGGGATTGAAAGCAATCATTCTTATCATGGCTCATACAGGGGGCACGGGAAGAGTAACATTCAAGGACTTTTAAGAACTGGAAAGGTTTAGAAATCAAGTACTTTTCAAGGATAGCACCTGCATTAAGTTATTCCTCTGTCGATCTATAACATACTAGTATAATGTGTTATTGACAGAACATTAAATATAAGAACTATACCTCGATTTGGAATTCTAATGATTTTCGGATTTTATCCTGGCATTGACTACTGAACTTTTTTTGCACTGCTGCCTGGTCTGTAGCAAGACAGGTTCGTTAAAGACGGTCACATATAGTTCTACTATTGTTGGGCTGGTGAATTTATAGTACATTTCGTATCACAGATGTCGGGATCCTCATTCGCTATTACACTCAGGGATCCTATGTTTGGTTGATATTACTAGCCAGTACCGATTTTATTCATATGGAGACAATGTAATTTGGGTCTCACAAATGTCAGAAGCCGTCCGTGACATTATTAACCATTTCTGTACTATTTTTAAGTATAAAGGAATATGTGTATAAGATGCATCACAATTTGCGTTTTCTGTTACTATGTGTACTACAAAATAAATATTACTGTATTTACAGTCTAGGGCATGGTCTTTCACAAGCAAACATCTGTGTTACCTATACCACTGCAGCAGCAGTGTGAGATGTTAATGCTAAACCTAGACCATGCAGCATCCTCAAGCCTGGTGCAGACTGGGTAAAACAGTAAAAGTCTTATTAGTTTTCAATGCTAGTATTGCAATTTTGTATGCCATAACCTTGCACAACTTTGTCTACACTGACCAATAACCATAACACGGTTAACCATTTTTCTTCCTCAATAATCATGATAATTTGCTGGTATATTACAGACCATTTCCTTATGTGGTAGACCGAGCCATTTTTCTAGCCAGTGACTCAGGATATGCTTAACTTAAGCCATCCTATTCAGATCCTGAAGGTTTACCAGCCATACCAATGTCAACTTTGTAAATATTCACAGTCTGTCAAATTTCCACTTTCTAGCCACAAAATCTATGGAAACACTGCTCAAGTCCGGGGTTAATTCAAATTGTTCTGGGTTCTGCCCAGGTCACCACCGCTTGTGACTGTTCACTGCTGGGCCACTTGTTGCCACATTACCTACTGCTTAAAAGAATATCAATCTAAAACAAGAACGACTGCTGGGACAGCGGAAAACCCCGCCAGCCTGCATAACCCCCATGTTACATGCTACGGTTATCTAAAAGTATCCTGTACATGCATAGCCTAGAGGACTGCTATTTAACAGTGACATAGCTATCCTCGACACAGAATACACACTGTGTACACATTGAAAATGTAATGTATGGTTCGGGGGGGGGGGGGGGGGGGCCTTATGCCCGCTGTACAGTAAAATAAAGGGTCTGCTTCCACATCTACGAAGACCTGCCTGCCTATGCCACCGATTTTAAGTTTCACAGCAACGTTTCCTATTACTGTCTAATGGTAACCTGGGTTCCGACTAAGCTCCTTTATGAGATATGCCTTCGAAATCTGAGCGACCTTGTCTTTGACCTTTCAAGATCACTTAAATTGATAGTGCAGTTTGACTCCCCATATAAATATTTAATGGTAACAAAGGGCCTCGGCACCTTCATGAGATACACTGCTCCGAAATATCAGTGACCTTGACCTTTCAAGGTCAAATGTGCAGGTGCCATTGGCCTCCCCATATATGGTTTCCTATTGTTTATAGTAACATAGGTCCTTTATGAGATACAAGGCTTCAAAATCCAGGTGACCAGCTTGACTTTAACCTTTCAAGGTCAAAGCTAATGGTAGTTTCACCTCACATATGATTTTCTATTATGTCCAATAGTAACCACTCTATCTCTTGCGGTTTGGGGAGTTACAGCCACTCGAAAAAATTTTCTCCAATCTCTTAACATTAGACCAAACTTACCCCCCCCCCCCCCGTATTTTTTTTTTTCAAAATGGTGCCTCCTCAGAGGAAAGGCCTCCACCAATATGAAGTTTAGCGGTTCAATATTCTGGTGATAATCAATATTTTTAGACATATTTTGAACACTGATACACACTAATGCAAAGTAAGAAACCACCATGGGGTTTAATTATCAAGTGGAAAAGAATACGGAGAGGCTGTAGTAAAGTTACTAAATATAGGTTTCTTGACTGGATAGCAATTTAAAGACCTTATGGTAAAAAGCAAGGACTTTTTACGCAATGACTTTTTACAGATTCTGCAGTTTTCAACTAGTTTTTATGATCTCTTTACGGCTAGAGCTATAATCAAACATTTGGGGCTGCATGAACCATGCCTTTAGAACAAGCCATCTAAAATCCAGGTAATCCCTTTGAACCAATCAGACTTGGGTATGTCCAGTTTCATTCTTTTATTCAGCTTGTAGCATGCTATCACCCGTAAGCAGTCCATCACAATCCATTACACTCCTACAGCCATTCTGCGTCAGGTGAGCCCACCCAGACCAGAATAGGTTAAATAGGTCACGGAGCAGTATACTGTAAACTATTCTGCTGCTTGCATTTACATGTAACAGTGCAGAAACAGCAACATGGTATCCTAAACTCTGCTGAACCTATGATTGCTTACAGTGCAAAAATCTAATGAAAGGGTACAAGGAAAGCATGCCGTATTTCTAGGCAAAGCCTTGGGTCTCTCAAACACCTCTTGTCCATATTGCATCGTCACTGCATTCTAGTTCAAAAACAAAAAGGCAAATTCGGTTGATATGGTTTTCCTGTTTCGAATGAGTATATATTATACTTTCTTTTGCTGGTGCATAAAGGTTTTCCTGCACAGACACATTTGTGCGCTTAAAACAATACTGTCACATAATATTGGAACAAAATTAAGATTGTGATACCACACATAATCTAGATGCTGTTGTGGTAAAACAATACAAACAATCCCATTGTCAATACAGTCAGCTATATTTCTATTGTTACCATACAGTAAAACTCGAGATTAAAAACTTTTTTAATAGTCATATATTTGTTTCAAACACACATTTCGTATTCTAGAACAAAGGCAGATTTCTCTGATAGTAACATCTAAATCCAATGTTCATAAGGTGCTAATAGTTCATTGCCTAGGTGGTGTATGGTGGTCTATGTCAAGCGCCAGGCGATGTAAACTTCCTTGAACTTGTCAAACCCTGCCAGTACACCAGCTCCAGCCACGCCTCGGAGAATGTTGGCACCTGAAAACAGGACAGCAGGCCATTAATAGTTGATAAAATCAGAGCAGTGCTCAAATGTTCAACTTGTGACACACCCAATACAAACTTCATCTTGACAAAGTTTTTTACACTTTGGAAAACAAGAAGCTCAGTGGCCTTGAAGTTCTGTTTGAACATGTGCCACATTAGAATAAGCCCCGGAGCTCAAATTTTTAAATCCTTTTCAGTCTACAAACAGCAGTTTCTAAGTTATTGAGAAATGCACTGTAGGACTCCAAACTGATCTCAACCAATCTCACATAAAATTTTAAATTAATCTGCCCGATTGACTCTGAGACCAGTTTCACTGAGATGAATGAATGCTCACATTAGCTCTGCTGACAGTCAAGCAGAGCTAAAAATTCAGCCAAGAAAAATTGCTTCACTTATTCCTTGAAAGAAATTTATGCTATCAAAGTCACAAAGTAATACATGAATACTTACATGTATTCACCATATAATGGTCACGGTCGGATAGTTGTTTTATGACAGAAATTATATGTAAAGTTCTAAAAGAATAATCTGGAAGCCTGACAACAAAAGACTGCACAAGCAGCACAAACAGGTTAGAACTACTTGCCCTGAAATCCATATCAGAATGCAGATGATTGCCTCAGTCACTATAACACCATCAGTCACTATAACACCATGCCCCTACTAAAGCTATGGCTGTATAATTGATGTCTCAAGCAAGCAACCCAATTTCACTAACATACTGCAACTTATTACTTTTGCACACATATATCTGCACTCAAAAGTTTCCTTCCCATTGTCCCACATGTCTACAGATTACAAGATATTTGAATGACTCGACATCAAATCTCAACACTTGGCATCACGGACACAAAATAATTATTACTGTAACACACCTGCTCCCTTCATCAGGGACATGAAGCCCTCATTCTTGATGATCTGTACGGTACAGTCTATGGAGCCCTTGTATTTGACTGCCTGGCCAGATGTCATCATCATTCGCCTTCTGATGGTGTCAATGGGGTAGGATATCAAACCAGATGTGATGGTAACAACTGGAACAGAATATTTCACATACTAAACTTTGACAGCAGAGGACAATACAATTATACTTTCATAATATATTTCCTAAACATTTCAATAAAATAAATACGAATAGAACTTCCCATATATATTTTTGTATTATGTATCAAGATACTTCCCATCTCTCAAGTTTTAGGACACCAATAGCTTTTAACATAACATGGAAATCCAAAATGTAAACAAAATTCTAAGGTACTAACCGTAACCCAGCATGAATGAAAGGATGACTCCGGCATCTTCTCCCAAGACTATTGGTTTGAGGGTATCGTAGAAGCCGAAGTAGCAACCTCTGTACACAACGATGCCGACGCAGGAAATTACAAATCCTCTGTACAGACCCACAAAACCATCTGACTTCAGGGTCTTGCGGTATACGTCAATCAGACCATTGAACTGACGTTCACCTCCTTTGGTTCCAGACTTGGCATCATTGGCAAGCCTGGTTCGGGCATAGTCAAGAGAGTAGACAAAGCATAAAGACATGGCTCCAGCCACACCACCAGAGGCGATGTTTTTGCTGAACTTGACAGTATAACTGTCTGACTTGTTCATCTTGAACATGGCCTTGATCTGATCCTTGAAGGCGAAGTTGAGAGCCTGGGTTGGGAAGTACCTCAAGCAGTTGGCCAGATTGCCTCTCCAGAATGGAAGGACACCTGAAACAGTTCATAGAACTGCATTACACTTTGAATAGTATCACAAATTATGTACAGTTACCTACTATTTTCCTCAACACACCAGTCTGGCATCTGCGTAACCATGGTAACAGCATTAAGATCAATCAGCGGCTCAGCTTCAACTATGTTCCAAGTTCTAGTAAAGCTTATCGAAATACCATTTATTTTCTAGCTGCAGATAAATGATCTGGTCATAAGCAGTGTGCCAAATTATGTTTTAACAAAGTAAAGTTTTATTAAAAAAGGTATATAAGTTATATAATAGATACTTTATATCTCAACAATCTAAACGTGTATAACCCTATCATAACACAGCTGCCATTGTCTTCTGCTACTAAATGGCACAAGTAAAACCAAGTAGTGAGTACCTTCCGTCCTGAAAGTTCTAACTGTGCAGTCAACGACACCCTTGTATGGCTTGTCCAGGCGGCCAGCCTTGATCATCTCATCTTGGTTCTGCACCAGCAGCTTCACTCGCTCAATGGGAGCTGCAGCAGTTTTGGAAATGATGGCGGCTGCTCCACTGAGCCCGAAGTTCTCAACAAAGTGAAGTTTCTGCTTGCTACCCATCTGAAAAAATAAAATATATAGGCTGTCAGTGTGTCACTGGCCGTGATGATACTATTAGAAGGCAGTTAAGCCCGAGTCAAAGTTACCTTTAAAGACGGGCCACAGACACCAAAGGACAAAGGCTTACCATAAACATTTCGAGCAGTGACTCAATCAGTACAAAAAAAAATTAACCAAATTTTAATGGCACAAAGGACACACTTGTTACATTGGGCAATCTGGTTATTTCAATATAATACGTCATACATCAAACACCGAACGTAAGGAATTAAGAGGATTTATTGATAAACTTGTCAATGGCAGTCAGGTCTTGTCAACATACAATATTAGTACTTATTTTCAAAACCATGCATACATAATCATACAATCAAAATCATACATAACCAATTACACATTTTGCATACTTAAAAATTGCACTGGGAATATTAATTTATCATATGTAGCTAGATATGATTATTTAATATTTTAACACGTTGCCTTACTGCTTTAGAATATGCCTGTCCATTGTTCTCTTTTAAGTTTTAGTCACGAAGACAAGTAGAACCTACCAAGACAAAGTACCATCTTGCCTATAAGTATAACTGAAAAAAAAGCCAGTGCCATACTGCAGAACCGTGGAAGAGGAGTACCCGGTAAGACATCCCGGGTTCAACATCGGCATTTAGATTCTACCATAGGTTACCAATGGCACTGGTCAGTGCTGGTTAGAGTCTAGAGCTTGCATAATTCTCTACTCCAGCAGCTGACTGGTGTTAGGTTAGAGAAAAAAAATCTAGTGCCGCTAACGTGTTAATCGAGCCATTTTATTATTTTTAGTCGAATGTAGCCTGCGTTCGTGAGCAAATCACCCAACCCGTAGCCCTTTCAAGTCTCCAACTACAACCGGTAATCTACCGGTGTCCAGCAAGTCCGTGGCACTGGCAGTGTGTGGATTCGCATGTTCGCGAACTGTCAATTCAATCTTAATCGTACAATTTCTTCTCATCAGTGGGGGTAGCTAGAGTATTTTAACACTATGTTTCCATAAGAATTATATCGCGTACCCTAATTTTTAAAGTACCACGTACTATTCAGCGTATTTTACCTTTCCTGTTGAAATATTATTTCTCCCAACCCGTACAGAGGTTGTGTCTGTCTGTCCTCTGCGATAAAGAGGCCGGTCACATGGAGAAGGTCAGTAATATAATACGGAATTGCGTGGGAAGTAATCTAGTTTATATCAGGGAGAAATGTTTCCTTTGGCACAATTTTTGGTAAATATTATTTATTCCCATTAGAATAAATTTTAAAAAACGAAAGGCTCAAAGTAAATCACATAATTAACGCAATATTTTCGAGATAGATGTATAGGAATTGGCTTCGTTTTTACACCATAACATTCCGTATTGTACTCTGACGTGAGCAAAATCTCCACACAGAGAATGCTTCCGTCTACGGAAAGCGGTGTTTCCCGCGCTCAAATTCACGATCGCGAACAAGCTGCTATTTGGCCACTAATTTCGCATTCGGACGGACATTTCGGGGGAAAGGCGGGGGGAGGGGCATAAGTATAGATCTTGTGCTTTCTGAGAGAGACATATAACATTGCAAATTTACGGTTCAGCCGTACAGTGACTGGGGTAGTCCCGATCTGGTGATTCTAACTGCCGAATGGCTGCCGAATACCTACTCTAGCTGAATGCCAACCGACTCTGATATAAAGCGTAATCTGGTGGTTTATCACTGAATAAATAAACAAACAAACAAACAAGCAAACAATAAATAAATAAATAAATAAATAAATAAATAAATAAATAAATAAATAAATAAATAAAATGGGTTTTTTTTTCACCATAAGTAAATGTTCAAGGTAAAATCCCGACTGAATCCATTCCTAGTTTTCCTGTTTGGCGATCTGCTAAAGTTTGACAAACTTTTACCGCACTTTTGAATTTTCTTAACACACGAACATATGAGACAAGTTTCAAAACGCTATATCCGTACAGTTTTCATCCAACCTATTTGGATTGGTACTGATGGTTAATACAGGTCATCACTTTTCTTGCTAATCGGGCAAGGTTTTTTTTTTAATTTGACATGATGTGAGTCAATGATGGGAAATTCAACTTCCGAATATCCGAAAAATGCCTACTGTGCATGCAGCTAGGCCATGTGTTACTGTCAAACACCAAGAGGAAGTCAAACGAGTCACAATACATTCGGCTTTAATTAAGAGACCTTGAAACGTTAAGTTCAAGTCACTGATATTTCAAACATCACAGAAATATTAGTTCTAGCATATGTTACTAGTGTAATATAGCAAATCATATATGGCCAGTCGGTATTCGACATTCATTTGCCATAGTATTAGTCTCACCACAGTATCTTTTGTACAGAAGTTTGACATCGAGTGAGGTTAGAAGGTCAAGTTCAGGGTCACTCAAGTTCAAATTGGCCAGTATTTCGACCGTTCTGCTAAAATTTTGGTCCCCATCATTGACAGTCCGTATGGAGGACCTTTGACCTTGAGGTACATCAACTAGGTCATTTTGACATGTCACGCAATGTTAAAAATATTTGTGTAGCACCTCAGAAGCCAGTTGTCCAAAGACTAAGCACACAAACATTGTAGAGTTTATGACATTTTTTTTTTTTTTTTTTTTGGTCCGACTATCAGCATAATTTGTTTTATTCGGTGTAATTTGTAAATCATCTTGCGGCTTGAAAGCACAACGAAATATTATGAACTCTAGTCTAGCACTACCGGTAGATGTACTGTTGAATACTTTTGCTGATCACCAAGGCTTATGGGCTTCTTCTTTTTCCTCTTCTTTTTTTAAAACCAAACTTGCAAACAGTGAACATTGATGACGTTGACTTCCTGGGGGTGGTGTTATGTCTTCTTATGTGCAGGAATCAGCAACACTGATCATTGACAAATGGTTATCGTATCGTAGCCCAAGTGACTGTTTACTTTATACTACCGTAACAGACTTTACTTGAGCTATCGGTATCATTCTGTCGGGTCAGATAAGAGGGTCGTTCAAAGCTGATTTGGTTATCGCTGATGTCGTAGGGCCGTCCCGGAGGGCCGTACGTTATACCTGATGCCGTATGGTACGCATAATGCGCACCTTGCATGCCTGGAAGGACACACATGCACCCCGGACATGCACACGCTTCACGTTCAACACTACAAAAAAGTCGGCAGCAATTTATATATTAATTAGTGACTTATTAATAGTAGGCCTAATACAGCAAAATTATTCCGGCGGAACATAGGTAGAGAGATACCACTGGGCACACACTTATATTTGTAAATACGACTGGCAGGCGGCCGGTGTTTTAATTTTGGCGTAACTGGTAAGCACCCCGCCAAATTTAAATATAACTAGACAGTCGGTTGCTGTGCAACGCGATGGGGTATCACGGTTGTCCAAAAAATAACCATAATAAACACCCAAGGAATGAATTTTTAGCTCTGCTTTGTGCTAGGTATTGCACAGTAGAGCTACTGTCATGACGCGGGCGCCCGTCGTCCGTCCGTCGTCTGTTCAGATACATCATTTTCTCGGAAACCATAACCTGGATTGACACCAAATTTTGGTGACAGGTACCTATCCATCATATCTCCAGAGCATTGGTTTTTTTGTTGTTTTCGTTAACATGGGACCATTTGGGACAAAAACATTCAAACGACATCTCCCCTGAAAGTACGCATCACATTCACTCCCAAAAAATCATGCATACTCATGAGGAGAGTCTCTACCAAAGTTGTTCAATGAATTGTGAAATTTGAAAGTTTGGATTTTTGATAAATATTTTTCGTTTTCGCTAACATGGGAC
>JAAUYG010154930.1_pt1 | contig 10229 bp, 13 predicted proteins | sample 7278091 | NCBI WGS metagenome assembly JAAUYG01 (sample SAMN14350201, study PRJNA611818) | marine sediment metagenome | isolation source: surface marine sediment (0.6m) | place: French Polynesia: Moorea | collected 2018-08
ACTCGAACCCGCGTTTACGAAAACACCTGTCCAAGTCAATATAAAATGAAGGTCTATTCGTTCAATGAGTAAACAACCGGAACTCAGAATCCAAAGGGGCAAACCAGTGTGCTCTATACAAGCCATTTCCTATATATAACATATCAGAGATGTCAACCAGTTCAACCGAAGTTATGTAAGGGCAGCCTATTAATGTAAACCATGCGCCCATAACAGTGCACTTAAGGCAAAACAAAAACTACCTTTTCATGACTTCAATCATTCCTGCAACGAATGTTTCGATTAACTACATACAGTGTAGTATTCTTGTTTGAGTCTTCCATATACACCCAAGGCTCACCGTACAACGTTCATGCAGTAGCAATGCACTGCCGAAGTGATCTTGCTTTGCGGAACTATTCACACATGAACCACCGTTTACAATTAGGCATACATGTAATATCAGCGTTGCTTCCCCATTTTCCCCTCCCTGGTACTATTCCCAATATGTACATGTTGTTTTAAAAATAACCACAATATACATGTATACTCAAACAAGCCTTGGTGATAGCACGGTATAACTACTGTCTTGCGCTTCACTGCATTTGCAGCATGCAGCGATCACTCCTTTTACTTCACTAATTGTTTGGTCTGATTTTCATTTCAGTACGTTTGAGGGAATAGTAGCAGCCCTTCCAAGTGCACCAGATGATACCCCGCTTGTAGGAAGTCGTACCCCCGTCGACGTACATCCCATTCAGGAAACTGAAGCCGCAATTTGCAAACCACCAACCACCTCCCACTCTCCCGCTACAGTGACAGGTACATGTATCCTGGTCCTTTTCAAAGGTCGAGAATCGTTGACCACTGAGATCCCCAATACCATCACCTGAAGCAACCACAGGCTATTATCACAACATGATAAACATTCATTCATGGCACACAATGTATGAAACGAGCGACGTTTGCCGGGTATGATAAAGTATGTTGTTTAGTTTACAGTGTAATGTACATAAAGGACTGTTTTTATCTCCATGATATACACGTTAGCCCAGGTAACATGCAGAATACACAGATGTTTACATCTTGCACATCTTGTCAAGGCACATAAAATAGAGGTACTACAACCCCTGTCAAATTTAAGAATATCCCCAGTAGCCTTGAATTGTTTGAGTCTATTGAGTTCAAGCATGTAAATATTCATATGATTCATTGACGCATGTAGCATGTGTAGGTTGTTCTCTCTTGTTAATCTCACAGGTTATATGGCGTTTGGGGCGGCAAAGTGGCTAACTACACCGAAACCTGAGAATAAAGACACTGACTGGATAAAGACTGCTCAAAAGTGTCCTTAACTCTCAGATGATCTTATTTTTCAATTACAGCTGTGCCCTAAATTTCTCCAAACTGAAATGGAAAGAAGTCCAGGGGCCTAGACGATCTGCTTGATCACTTAATTACCAGACACGAAAAAGTTAAGTTTAAATGCCAACTGGGCATGAAGCGACTAGGTAAATAGCTATGTAGCCACTCGAATAATGCTGTCAAAATTCTCAAATGCACTGAAATTACCTCAGAATGACCTTAAATCCCCAGCTTCAGATTGACCTTTCAACGTCGCTAAAGTTAAACATCCACCTGCATCTCTCCATTGGCGGGTGGAAGCCAAAGCCAGACTCCCCCCATATGGATGGGCTCGTTGTTCCTACTGCGTCACACAAGGTCAGCCCCAAACGTAAACTGCAGCTGCAGGCAGAGGAAGACGAAGGGTAGTCAGCGTAGGACCAAGAGAGCATCCAGAAGAGAGCCTGTGCCACCTCACCTGGGGGTCCCATGGAGGTCGGGGATCTAGATCTGGACCTGATAACCCCTCAAAGGAAATCCACTGCCCACTGGATACCTGGTATTTTCCCCTTGGTTCCCCTAGCATCGACCGTCCAAAAGTTGGACCTGCCACCTCTGCCAGCGGGGCCCAAAGGAGATGGATGGATGGATGAATCAGGCTTATAGTCGGCTTTCAACCACTCATGGTCATATCACCGACCCCAAAGGAGATGGACCTGGGCAATTGGAGCCCATGCAGGAAGGGGATGCCGCCACCATGTGGCTTGAGCTGTCCGGCGGGGAAACCAGAGTTTTGGAGGGAGACGAGATGGGGGTGAGTGGCAGCGGCACGGACGCCACCTCATACCTGACCCAGGATGAGGATGGTCCTGTTCTGGATCAGAAGAGGCTGCTCCTGCTGGGCCCTGTACCCTAGAAGTCCTGGGTGTCCACCACCTCCGAAGTCAAGATTTCACTTCACCGCGGCGAGGCTACAGAACCCTACAAATCGTATCCCGGGAAATCAGCCCTGCAGAGGAAAAATTGGACCTACTATTATAGGCAGGACAAGGTCAATGCTAACGACCTCTACCGAGGCTGGCCAGGGAAGCTGAGGGAAGTGGGGCCTATTATGATCCCCGAGAGAGCTGAAGCTAGTCTCCGCCAGGAACACCTCATGTGCCTATTTATCGAGGATGGACACTTCGGAGGAAGGATGAGCTCAAAGCCCCACTGACTTGGGACAACACAGTGGAGCATGGGGCCATCCATCGGCATATAGGGAAAGTCGCCATGGTGAGCGACCAGGATTGGGCCACCTCACTGATAGAGTGCCACGCCGATCCGGCAGAGGGTTATCTCCATACTGCTCTATCCTCCAGAGAAGTGTTGCCTTTCAGTGTGGCCTATGGATACTGCTGTACATTGGGACAGCAGCAGCCTGACCTTCATGAGCGGCTAGTCTACAGCAGTGTATAAGGAATATTTCTCATCGCACCTGCGAAGGCTTTGGGAATCAGGATCCAGCACCACGGGGAATGTGCTGCACGGGCTGTGGAGATTGGTGGAGCCAGTGTGGGATATGCACCTGACACGTGCATCCCTGGGGACTGGCCTAACCGTGACAAGGTCATGAACCATTGGAACACCGAACAAATTCACTACAACTGCCACCATGAAGTATGTGTTGTGATTGCCACTGCACGGATGTACTTCACCAGTGAAGAAGGGTACCTGGCCCACTGGAATCCTTTCCACACTGCTGCGACCCCCTGGCTAGTCTGTCCCACTGCCTCATGTACATACATAGCTACTGGTGAGCCAGATGCTCTGGACCGGTACCTGGGCCATGTAGCAGACCACCATTTCACGGGCCAATCTAGAATGGTGTGCTAGGTTTGCCTACCAAGAAGATGGCTACAGGGAGGAAAAGCCCATGCCAAGTGGAACCACGACTCTGGCTTTCATCATTGACAGCTGGGATAGCCTCGGTGAACACTATTCCTACCTGGAGACCGCCAATGAGAATGATGGATCCCCTCCAGTGGAGTGTGATGCGCAGGAACGGAGGTGCAGTCCCACTCTCGAGAAACAGTAGCAAACCACTCATGAGATATCAGCCCCCACATGGGCAGATGTGGGCTATGCAGGAATTAGGGCTGACATGGCCGGGGGGTGGGGGACCGAAACAGAGGGCACACCTGATGAAGCGACCTTATATGGCCCCTCTCGGATGTTGGAACTGCAGCAGTGACTACAAGCTCATTTGCTCATTTGCGACTCTCATCTTCTGCGCACACAGGTCACTGTTGTACGGCCCGCCGAGTATCCAGAGAGACAACATACACGAATTGCCCTGCTTTAAAGGGAACCTGCTGGACAAGTTCAATGTGCTGGCACCCGTTGCTGAGTGGCTGCATGGACATTGAAACGCGGCCCACCAGACTCCAGGATGGCATGGGGAGGTGACAAATGTCATATTCCGTAAGGAAATCCACCTCCACAATATCATCATTGGCTATGCCACCCACGCCATCAGGGCCATTACAATCTATGAGTACCGTGCGCCGGGTGGATTAAACCATGGGCTGGAATTGCTGTATGATGAGATGTCAACCTACCCCCCCCCCCCTCCAATGTTGGAAGCCACGGCCGAGCTACTAGGTGACTTTGTCACCCTCTATGAGGCCCACAACATGAGTCAAGTACAGATCCATAACATAGAACCTCATGTATCACGGTTGTAGGGAGAGGTGCATGTCGCAGGATCTATGCAGGAGTCTCTGAAACCCCAGCTCTCAGAAACAGGTGCTGAAAAGGAGAAGCAGCAAGCCGAAGCGGAACGAGATAGAACACTCAGAAAATTGGAAAAGGCCCAGGAAGAGCGGCGGGCCCTTCAGGCATACAGTAGCTTGCCACCACTACAGGAAAGTTGAGAGTCAGCCACACAACTGTCACCTGAATGAAAACTGAGTTAGCGGAAGCCCGCCGTTTACAGGAGTCTAACCTTCACCCAACTGAGACCACTGCCTCCCACCTGGAGACTACTTGCTCCTGGTCTCTGTCCACATGCATTTCCCGCATGACACTGAGGACAGACCAGCTTCCAACCACCTCCCCACCCTCCCTACAGACTGCTCCCATGCCTATGGAAATGACCAGCGTGAGGGCTACTACCACCTGCTCTGTTACCCAGCCTGCTGTGAGAAGCCCCTATGTCATGCCGCCCCTGCCTGTAGGGTACCCTTACCACCCGTTGGGTTACACTCCCTACCTAGGAGTGTATGGAGCTGCTGTGAGGCTGAGGCCGTTTCCCTACCCATATCCCATGTATGCATCTCTCCACCAGGTAACCCTGTTGGAGAAGTGCAGTTTCCACCCGCTCGGGTGCCACTAGCCCAGCTGGAGCCCCCACCTATTCAGACGTCGACAGCTCAGCCGGAACAGTTGCACCGACCACCACTATAAGTGCTGTGTGCGCAGTGCACCAACTCCCGAAATCAGAAGGGAGATAAGAGTTTCGGGACATCTGGAGGAGTATGGGACGTCGGGGTCAGGACACTAGAGTGGACAGCGGGGTTAGGGAGTAAACCATCAGGAGAATAGGGCCTGGAGGACCAAACCAGTGCCGACTGAAGATTTGACCTGGACCTTTAGGGCTCAGGGGCCACTTGTCCACCCGGCCAGTTGGCTCCACCGCAGGTTATAGAGTGAAAGAAAGGAAAGAAGCCACAGAATGTATAATCAGGGCAGTGTACCAGATCACCATATAATTTAGCTACCGCAGGCGAAGCCATACCACGCCTGACTAATTGCAGAGTAATGGATGCATATGCCCCACCATCACCAGCCCGGGAGAAATAACAGTCCAAACAGGGAGGAAAACACCCTACGTCCCAGGCGTGGCATGCCGTGACAAGACTTCAGGGAAGAGGGAATGACTTGCAGAACCTCTGCCTTACTGTGAAAACATGCCTAACAGGTTTACTCTACATCAGTCAGATCCACAATTTTTAGTTATCTTCGCCTACCGTGCCATAGCTTGCCTTTAGCATGAAAAGACTTTGACAGTGTATTTCCTGCTTATATAGTATAGCTGAGGATGTGAAATGCGGGCACCGCAGGGCTACCCCTCCTATCAGAGCCTTGTGTGAGGCCAAGGCGTCATGCCCTATAACACACCCTGGTGGAGACATACCCCAGGCCGCCCATTAGATGCAACCTGTCCACTCCTGCATCGTCGACAGGAGCCATCCCCAACACAACGCCAGTCCCAGGAGGACATGCTGTGCCCACCAGGACTGTGGACCTAAGGACTAACCCTCACGGACCCACGGACCAAGCCCCGTGGACCCAAGCACCAACCACCATGGACACATGGACCCACCCTCGCGCATGCGGAATCAAGGCTAACAAGACTGTGCTAAATATTCCATCCTCACTGCCTCACCGCAAGACTCAGGACTTCGTAGAAAACAGGATTCTTTGCTTCCCAAGGAAGGATCATAGTTGGTGTTCCCTTGGAACACAAACATTTACACATATTAGAAACTGTCACCACTTGGTTTAAGGTTAGTAGAGTATTGTTTGTTTAATTTATTCTGGCTTCATTATGGTTTGAACATTGCCACCAGGACTCTGACTGAGCCCGCTTAGCATGCGAGTATTTACCATGTGTCTCATTTACTCATGCTAAAATGTTGCACTATTATGATGTTTATTTAAGTACAATATACAGCAATGTAGTACGTTGCACAATTTAGCCCAGTAGATTGCCAGGTTGGTAATTTTAATTATTGTTCTGGGCTTGGGGTTGTTTGTGTTCTGCGGTTTGCTGCATGCTTTACCATGGGGTGTGGCCTGTAGTAATACTGGAGAGGACACTTACAGTTACAGTGTCTGAAACACACTTTTCCCCCGTTAGTTTATGCCCTGTAACGATAGTGCCAAGACAATAAGTTTAGTTTTTAGCTGTTTACCTCAATTAAAGTAGAACCCCCGGTGGCAAGTAGCCATTGGCCCATTGCTGTGAGTGTCTGATCCAATTAGCTTATACTTTAATCGGCCTTTCTTTGCGGTGACGCAGGAGACTCGGCCTGGCTGGTGAGTGCACATGATGCTTGACACCTGCTAATACCAGTGGGTAGTCAGCCGTATCTTGGCCCTGCTAGTAATGGAACGGTTTACCAGATATATTGTTTCTTTATTAGCCATGGGTATAACGTTTTGATCTTATTTTCACGTGGGGATCCATCTGGTGTTCGCTAAGTGCAGGGATATGATTTTGATTAATTCAGAGACCAGTTAATGGTAAAGGTTAAGGGAAGTATACATCCGTTCCAGAATGTTGTATTATTATGCCCTCCCCTGACCCATTGTAACTAGATTCTAAAAGCAACTGCGCCTGCATGCGCAAGCCTGTTACAGTATTGACTAGTAGTAGTTGTTGTTATTTATTTGTTACCCAGTGGTGCTTTAAGAGACCTTAAAAAACTGCCAGTATTACATAGGCCATGCAGCCTTGCCATTACCCTGGAGAATAGTAAATTGTTACTTTTTAGCAGTATATAACCCTTCCTACCCCTGAGTTTTATTGTTGAATGAACTGTGCATTCACTCACCATATGAAAGAAGCACACTCAAATGTATGGTATTAGTGTTGGGCTCACTAAGTGAGCCATGTGTACTGATATTTGGTGCTGGTGGATGTGTGTATAATTCTTACCAGGCCCCGAGGGTCTTACATGTGTGCGTGAGAGTGTATTTGAATTTATTGGTCACACCCAGTACATGTTATGCAGGTACCCCGCCAGGTATCCAGGTGTCGTTAGAGCAGTGGTCGTCAGTTAGACAGTGTGCCATGTTAAATTTGTATTTAAGTTTTTCACACAACAATGGCTTGCTCCCCTATATAGTTTTTCTATTGTACCAGGGCCTATCACGGTCCCAGAAGTGACCTAGATTAAAGAATCAAAAGACAATGACGACAGACAATGACGAAAGACAATGACGACAAGACTCCCCTAGGATGGGCCCACTGATGACAAGGACCAGGAATGGTTCCCTGATTCGACAGCAGAGTAGAGATCTGGGAGGGACTACTGGCCAGTAGAAATCCCCGATCTCAAACTGATATGAGGTACATGCAATGCCCACGTGTGTGCATGGTGTGTGCTTGGACCTGAAAGGGGTAGACTTTAGTGGACAGAGCAACGGACAGGCTCATTTTCGGGGTTGCAATCCATTCCATCCCCTATGACATGAGCGAATACTCTACTAGGCTGCGGGGAGTGAAGACCAGTTTTGGAGTGGACGGAGTGACGGGATCCAGAAGAAAAAAAGTTTTAAGTGGTTGTCTGGGAACCATGCAAGAGGAGTCACCTTATCCTGTATGTCCTGGGAGGAAGGTTCTGATAAACATATAAGCGGGTGAAGAGATAGAGACACACAGAACACCACGAGGATAGAGCTTCTTTGTGTTCGTAATGCATTTGACGACACCTTAAGAGTTACAAACGTAGAAACAAATCAGTTATCACACTTACTCAATACACATCAATCCATGCCATTTCTCGGGATTCGCCAGGGATATCTGGTTGAAGAAGACGAGGGAGCCTGCTAAGATAACAAAAGACAACTCAGTGGGGAACTGTGGGAACCTATCAAACCCCAGTGCTCGAGATGATATATAAAACTCCCAAAGATCATAAACGAACACTTGGTTGTTAGTTCGGTTCCTAGGGGAATTCCATAGTCCGTCGCTGATAATCAGCAATATGATAGTAGTGACAAGAAAAAGGTAGCCAGGGGCTGCGGCCTTGCCAGTTCTACAACTAAAGATAGATAGCCACAATGACCATGGTAGCCACGACTTCAGTAGGCAGCAGGGAACCAGCCACCGGTTTGGTCAGCAGACAGTTGGGCCCACTAACGATCGTGGAGAAGTGTATAGTTGAAGGGATTGTAATCTTGCAGGGACACGATCGAATTGCTGAAAAAGATCGACCCACTGTCTTACATTAGAGCTGTTCCCAAATCAGAACCGCCGAAGCCAAGTAATCACAAAGCCAAGATGGAAGAATTCAGTGGCGAGGGAGAACAAAGACTGAAAAATGTCATCAACTGGGTAGACCCGTTTGCTGAATTGTACCGCTGCGATCAAGCAAGAGCGCATTTAAGAGGTACAACTCTTATCTTATGTCAAATGATGACCGGTTGCAAGGCGAGACTGGAAGGAATTTATTGAATTGGTTTTGTTGATCAAGAGATTTCAACCAACAGATCTCGCCTCAGCATAGAAAGGATAGTTCAGGACAAGGCGGAGAAACAGTACTGAATATATCTGCGTATATGTGGAAGCTCTAGAATATTTGGGAAAGCTGGCGTGGTCGTATTTAAATCCAACAGGGTGTGAAGAGATTACAGCCGATCAGTCTTAAACGGTGTGGATAGCCTCAATATAAGAGTCCCGACAGACACTGGTAGAAGCAGGGGAACTGAAAAACTACGGCGAATAGCACGTTCTTTAGAGGCGGGTAGCGAGAACGAAGTCCCATAAATCGATGATTATGAAGCCCTCTATATAAGGCTGCATCGTTACTGGGAATGAGGAGGCTTTGACAAATACAGAAAGAAGAACACAAAAAGAGCTGAAGTCCCAGGCGGAGGACACAAACACCATAGAGAGTAAAAAGTTCCGATCAAACGGACAATAAGCAATTGTCAAGGGAATATTCAACCAAAAGGAGCAGGAGCAGAACACATTCAAGGCAAAGCCGACGAGCAAGGATGCCCCCTCCCGATGCTTTAAATGCAATGGATACGCAAACTTCACCAGAGAATGTCCTAGCACAATTTTTATACAATCGGGCTAAATGGACCACCTGTAAAAAGAAAGACAGTTCGGCGGAGGCTGAAGGGCTCTCCACTAACTTTAATTGCTTTTTATCTGGGTTACTACAAGAACAAAAGCACACAGAGGATTAATATTGTTACTATCGAGTGTTATTTGACATCACGGGATGCGGAGCACAAGGAATAAACAATTAAGCAGCCCTTGCTGTTACGGGCGAGTGAGATCATACTGTGCAAGTTTAAAAAAATCTAACCTGCGGTTCCACTGTAGCCACCTACAGTCAGGCGGAATCCTTCCTCTTTAGATCCCACTGCAAACCGAGAATAAACAGCAAAGGCGTGGTTTCCCTCAAAATCTTCGAGTTCAATCCGTAGAGTGTAGTCTTTGTTTGATGTAAGGGTATGTAGCAGATGGTTGCCTGAAACCGACAAAACATTTACTAGTCTGTGATTTCCTAGATCCTCATGACACTACAAGTCAGTAGAGATAGAGTTGTCAGGTGGACGTTTGTCTATCCATGCTATCGTCCGCCTGCCCACACGTCGCCTGTGTACTCACCTTTCTCAGATAGTGCCTCATTGCTACACATCAAAGGTGTTATGACGCGTTGTTTTTATCTTAAGATATCTCCACACAGGTGAGACACATTTCACACCGTTGCTCTCAATATTCCCCCTGGGGCACAGATCAAGATTTCCGTGAAATTATGTGATAATCTGAGTAACTACAGTGAAATACTGACTGTTATTCTTTTCAATTCGCCAGGCTTTGAAAACATTACCAAACTTTAACTGGTTAACATAGGAGTCGATCTGACGTTATAATTCATGAAATATTCCATAATACACTGGTTGCAGATACAAAAGAATGGACACCAAGACTTCATGGAGGGCATTTAAGAGATATTTCTGATACCACATACGTACGTTATTTTGGACTGAAAGAGCGCCCGTTGCTTAATATTAACATATCACCCAGAACTCGTTTCTCGTACATAAACAGTAAGAAGTATGTACTAAGAGGTACTTTCAGTTCACGCAAGTTACCAGTGCTTTGGGATACTTTAGTACAC
>JAAUYG010227846.1_pt1 | contig 10229 bp, 7 predicted proteins | sample 7278091 | NCBI WGS metagenome assembly JAAUYG01 (sample SAMN14350201, study PRJNA611818) | marine sediment metagenome | isolation source: surface marine sediment (0.6m) | place: French Polynesia: Moorea | collected 2018-08
ATTTGGCATTAATTTGCTTGACGGTTTCTGAGAAAACGCGTTTTACGGACGGACGACGGACGACGGACGCCCGCGCCACGGCATTAGCTCTGCTGACACAGTCAAGCAGAGCTAAAAAGGCTATAATTATATATATGTTATGTATGTTTTACATGTATTTTAATTGACTCCATTCCGCGTGACAGACTATAAAATATATATTTTGCACACGAACAAGAATATGTGGCCCAATGCAAGTACCTGAAAATGTTGCGACTGTTACCATGGTTACTGAGTCGGAAACTACACAGGAAGACCTATACATGCCTAATTATATTTATATGTATGTCTGGTTTGGAAAACTTCCGAAGAGTTCTGTGTATGGGGCAGCAACAGAAAAAAAAACTTTATTTGCCTGGTGTTATTTTTTGCAGAAAGCTAGTGACAGTCACACTGATGTCAGCACCTGGTTCTTGTCCAGGAGACCTGGCCTCCCCAGCTATAATATCACACAAAAAACTTGATACGGCTGACTGCAGTCAAACCTTTTGAATAACGTTTGGTTCATTCATCAGGCTGATGACATGGGCCGATATAGTCCTACTCATTGCCACGTAGCCTAAGTTTCAAAAATTCCCCAACTTGTGATGAATGATCTGCTACCCCAGAAATACAGTAATGGACAAAAGTTGGGGACTGCTGTGGTGGATGTTACCTCGCGGCTGGGGTATAGGGCTACAGGCTACATTCTAGAAAGCTGGCATTCCCTACGCTAGGAGTGAGTTCCCTTAGAGAAACTGGCAGCCACTCAACCATTGTAGGATGCAAATCCGCAGAACATACATGTGAGGACGAACTCTATTTAGGAGACAAATACTTTTAGACTGACCAGTAATAACAGGCAAATGCGAAATTTGTGCGTATAGTTTTTTTTCGACAATAATTATTAATCACAAGTTAGCCTACATCAGCAATTATAGTTACACATGTGCAAGGAGCAAAGAACGAAGATGAGCCATTCTAACGGCGATATATACTTTAGTTAATACCTACCCAAGTAGAACCGCAGTATGAATATATTGTGCTGTAGCGTGTGCAAGGAACCCACACAAGGAATATTGTGAATTGGTATGTTACTTAAGCAATCGGTGGTGAGAGTATAAAATAACTCGGGTGGAGCTGTATGCTATAAACTGGCTTGTTTTAAACGGCCACGTATCATACTTAATTACATGTACCTCTGTTCAGCTTAAATATTACTGATTCACAGGTGAAATATTATGACACACACATGCCTCGCACTTGCCATATACACCCTATATGGAACATGGGTGAGCTGGAAATATCTTTAATAAGGTTGAGGACTATGACTTCATATCCGATATAAGTAAACATCATATTATTGGCCTGATCGAAATGCACGGCACACCAACGGACAATATTGGCATAACAGGATATCATACATAATTAAAGCTTATGGGGTGTAGCTCTTTTTAGTCAAAGATCGATGTCATTAGACAAGGAGTTCAAGTTTCACGAAGGAAGTTCTACAGGTCATTCGGTGCATTTCGGACTTTCGACAATATTGTATCTCGAAAACGCCTGGCCGTAGAGCAAAATGGACGAAAAGTTGGGCCTCGGGGGAGTCTTAATTTTCTTTCCGATTTTTCAGGATTTTTTTTCGGAAATTGCACGTTCACCATTGTAGGATATAGGGAAACCCAAATAGGAGCAAAAACCTTATATCTCGAGAACGGCTGAATGTAGAGGAAAATTAACCACAATTTGGGCCCCTGGCTGCAGAGGGAAACGAACGATAATTTGGGTGAACTACAGGCTGCAGCCGAAATTTATTATCCTTGTACTCGACATAAATTTCAGCTATATAATACAACAATTATGGAGAAACAAGATAAACACATAAGGGCAAAGTGACCCTGTAGTAGCTGTTATATCTCCATTCCATTACAGATCTGCAAGTCGTCTCATCTTCACCCCATCGGTCTGTTCAGTCTGCTGCTGACCTGTCTACTAGCTCGATGCTCGGGAGAGGGGGTTTGCCCATCTGGCGTACCTCGTCTCTCTTGAGTTCGGTTGGCCGATGGACCCCGGGCCTATCCAGAGTCTCACCCAGTCTGCGACTTGGAGTCTGTCCTATCTAAATTTCCCTCCCAGATCTCTATTCAGGGCAAATTAGTCCCATAACTGGGTGTGACTTACCGCTATATTCCCCAAAATCCTAAGGTCAGAAACGTCTCACGTAGTTCACGGTTTCCCGTTCATTTATTTGTCATCCGTTCACGACTCATCACGTCAAGTAATGTGGAATGATAAACATACACAATTTACCAGTCGTTCATTGGCGTCAAGCGTCAAGCGCATGCGTGTATCTTGTCTAACTATTACTAACTATAATCAGATAACTCTACTCCCGTCTTCCCCGTCTGTTTTAGTTTTCCAGGTACAGTTGTAAGCCACCCTTGTGTCGTAATGGGCTCTACTTCACTTTCTTTGGAGCAGGGTTCCAGACACGCGTTTTTTCTTTATGGATCCTAAACCTGCACTGACCCTTTATAAATCCTTTATGTCTATAAACTACCAGTCCAAGGAAGTACTATCACTTTAACCTTGCTGTCGTTTGCTCATGCAGGGCTATGCAGGTACACAATATTTGTACGTCATGTACAAATGTCCAGATATACGTTATGTATCCATGTGTTAGGATTCTACCTTTACATAGGCTTTATGTTTTACAAAATACCATAATTGTGTTTGTCTGCCTGTGTCTGTCAGGCATATATTCCTCGCTTTATATGTGCTATATTCACAACTTGAAAAGGCTGTACCGTTATCATGCCAATAACTTACGTGTATTGTATTGGCATACAAGCAAGCAAAGATAAAATTCCACATTTATTAATGCTGATAAATTGTCACGTTCATGATGCGCATGATACAGTATATACAGCTAATGCACAGGGCACTCTAAGAGTTAATACAGAACATTAAAAGTACAGTGCTCGCAGGATCCCAGATATAATGCACAAAAACTTCATACGGCAAGTTAGATAAATACAGGATATATTACATGTGTACATGTTATGTATATCTGTAGTAATCGCTGGAAGAAAAGGATGTCGCAAATCCTTGGATTTGCCTCAGGTCCAAATCTGCTTGGATTTCAAATTTCCATTAACATAAGTCCCACCTGTCATCATTTGCTCATGCCGATGGTGGGTGGTTATTAATTGTAATGCTCTGGCACATGATTGATGAAGCACTGGCAAATAACATAAGATTACACATTCTACTGGAAATTGTTTGAACTTTAGTAGTCAATTTTCCACCTTACAATTTATGTGTCACTATTTTAACATATATACATGTATCGCGAAACTACACGTGGCAGTTGTACAAGATTCAGATCACAGAAAAAATGTGCCGTATGGCATACTGACTAGTAGCAACCAGTTTTCTAACATTTCGTAGATAATGTCTCTAATCCTGCTTGACAGATTGTTTGACCACCCTTTCAGCACCATCCTCACAGTATATTAACACAGCACCAAACTGCTCTTCCGAAGTTCTGGTGGAAAGTCTATTTCAAAGTTTTCTTCCAGCTCCTCTCTGGTTTCCCTTTTCCCAACAGCTGTTTCCCCATTGGTAGCGCTTGGATTGTCTGAACGACTGGTATCTGTGTTTAACGAGTCAAACGATAGTCGACGACGCGTCTGGAATATTAAAAAAAAACAACAATGACTGAATTTGAACACTCAGTGGGTGTCCGTCAGGATGCTACCTACGGAATTTGCAAATGCCCATTCTTCTCGGGAGAACAAAATAGAATTTCAAAAGGTAAATTACTTGAAATAGCTTGCGGTGTAAGGCTAAATGAGCCATTGGGACAACGAAAACTCCGCTGCCTAATGTGACATTCTCATTCTCACATACAAGTACTACTGGCAACTTGTATAATGTACAGTTCCATTCATCAGAACTTGGTTCTCCTCGCGCGCTTTCTGCTGCAGCTACATGTAGTCACCTTGTGGCTCCCCTGCCTGCTGGTCCAAAATCTGCTGTTGGATCTCCCTTTGCTCCTATTCGGCAGCCAGGTGTTTCTGCTCTTCCAGATGAGCTTTCTCCCTCTCCTCTGCAAGCAGATATTCAGTGAAGCAATTTAACGGCATGGGTAACCCAAGGAAGGGATGAAAAGAAGAAATTGGGAAGGAAAGAAAGGAAATGGGTTATTCAGTACTATATATTCTTTATTTATTACCCATTATCATTATTTTGTGACCATTTTAAAAAACAATGTTAAAAAAACATTTTAGGCTGAATATAACTGTACATTGCCACAATATTAAAAAGAATAAGAATAGAAATGTATCTATTGTCGAATATAGCAAAATGCAACACTAATGTTATTCCATTGAACTAACCTTCGACTCGGTTTATAGAAAATGACCGTTTGTGGAACGATCGTTTCATAACTATTGGTTAACAAACCCGTGTATGGCGTCTAAAATAATTGGCGTGAATTTGGAATTAATTTTATATAATATCTATAACCACATAATGGATCTCTGCTAAGCTCGACTATCAGAAAATAATTGACTCTCTATCCGAGACTTGCAATATATTAGTCTAACTGGTGACACTGTCCAACTGGAAGTATTCTTAAAAGAAGCATACTGAATCTTCTAATGTGGAATTGTTCAAAGACAATACAAGAGGCCCATGGCCCTTGACGCTTAAAGGTCAAAGTTACCGAATTTATATTTTACTATTTTCAACGAGTCCTAAAGTTAAGTCGGTTTTGATTAACGGACGGTTGTTTCATGTGAATGGTAAGTTTCAGAGAAGCACACTAAACGATTCTCCAAATTACACCTTAAATGCTACGAGCTCAAAGTTTCCCCTTACATTTTTTACTGGTGCTCCCAAGTCCTAGTTTAACCTCTTTCGCTCTAGAGAGAGCCATTTTTGAGGTAACTGCCAGTTTGAGACATATGCTTGCATGACTCCAAAATTACTTCAACACAACAAGGTCAAAGGTATCTCATAAATGTTGCTCTATTACTCCCTGGGTACCATACTGCAATCATTGTTGCTCTCTAAGGCCTGCTGTTTTTGGATCTACAGGCCATTTTGAGAAAAGTGCAGCGAATGACCTTAAACTGATCGTGAATACCATGGGTCAGAGGGTACCCCATGTATCTTCTACAAGTACCACTGAGTCACAAATTTCAATCCGTCTCGCTCTACAGCCGTTTTCCAGTTACAGACCCTTTCAGGCAATTGCTCCACATGACCCCAAAATGATCTTCAACACGATGAGGTCAAACGTACCCCATGCCTGTACCCCTGGGACCCCAAAATGACCTTGAACACTAAAAGGTCAAAATATGTCTTGCATAAGTCAAAGATACCCAACACAGATATCACTACTATCCCCAAGGAATTGGTAATTTTGTACGCAATGCGCATGTGCACTATAATACGTTACTGAGGAAAATAGTATCAACGTTTATTAGTAACATATAGTCTAACTTTGATATAATGCTTGAAATCTCAGTAACCTTGGCTTTTTTGACCTTTAAAGGTCACACAAGGTCAAACGTGATAGTGTCATTGGACTCCCCATATGTGGTTTCCTAGTAGTATTTCATTAATAGCATATGGCCTATCTCTGCTCCTTTACGAGATATAAACCTTGGAAACCTGAGTGGCCTTGACATTAATCTTTCAAAGTCACAGGGTCAAATGCAATCGCAAATGGACTTCCATATATCCATATATATGCATTCCTATTAATGTTTAATGGTAACATATGGCCTAATTTTGCTCCATTACGAGAGATAATGCTTGAAAATCTGAGTGATCTTAAATTTGATCTTTCAAGATCACTCAAGGTCAAATGTGATGGTGTCATTGGACTCTCCATATATGGTTTCCTATTGTATATATTGACAACATGTCTATCTCGACATGTGGAAAGTTACAAGGTCAAAGGCAGGCCTATATATTCTACTGGTACCCTTGAATCCCAAATTTCTCTCCATTTTGCTCTACGACCGCTCTTTTTTTGCAGATAATTGAGGCTTTGGTTTCTGCATAGGGTAATTTGAAATTTTTGAAAAAAATCGCTAAAATGTGGAAACTTAAAATTTCAAACAATGCCAACGCAACGTGAGGACCAATGGAAGGAAAATTCGGGACAACTTTCAAACTTTTGGCTGCTATTTGTAGGAGGAGTATTTTCGGTCCTATATGGTCCCATGTCAACGAAAACAAAAATGTCAATTTACAAAATTTCGAGGTCAAATGTAATCGCAAATGGACTTCCCATATATATGCGTTCCTATTAATGTGTAATGGTAATATGTGGCCTTATTTTGCTCCTTTACGCGATATAATGCCTCAAAATCTGAGAGATCTTGAGTTTGACCTTGCAAGGTCACTCAAGATCAAATGCGAGTGTAATTAGAAAGGACACAAATTTCGGTGGCCGTGCTGTGAAGGTATAAACGCTCTTTCTAACCAAGCAGCGTCTTCCTAATAAGGAGAGAGTTATTGTGTCTCAGAACGATCTCCCCATATTAGAAGGGGACTACTGCACAGAGGTGAAGTAACAGAGAAATTACACACTTGTGACTTTGCACTATATGTTCCTTACTATTAACAGGTGGTGTGTATATAGAAGTGGTCTTTCGAGAACGTACGGCTGCAAGTCTAGAGGAGAATATTATTTAGCATAAGAAATGCTAGTGACGAGGTGTTGATGGACAAAACATATGTATTTAATATTTACTGAGCGTGCCTCCATACAAGTGTGCATAGCCACAGTAGTCGAGTAAAATTACTATGAACACATACACTTAAAACACAGATATATGTTATGACAATAACAGTATAAGCAAGCAGCCAAAGCTGAAATCCTGACACATCTGCAATCCAGGTAAGAATGTTTCGTCCGAATACTGTATCAACCTATCACCAAATGTTGAGAGACCTGGCTATTATCCTACAGCAGGTTGTCCCTTAACATTGTAAGTTATTGGGATTTAAAGAAATATTCATTACAACAAAAAAGCAGACCAAAAAAAGCAAACAAAAAAGTCAAAACAAAAAAAAAAGGGGGGGGGGAGGAAAAAACAGCCTGTGTTCCACCGCGGTAGCCAATGCTCTTATAAGATTTGGCGGATCATATGAAAACTGTAGAAGGGGTACCATTTTTAAATTTCCAGCACCATATGGTCCTGTGTTAACAAAAAATTGAAAGTGCTATAGATAAAAAACTTTATTGCAGATCGCCAAAACATAAAAAAACCTGTTGTAAATTCCCTCACAACTATCTTATTTATCGGAAAGGTTGGCTCAGGTCTGATGAAAACTGGAGGTGCGTTTTGAAAGGCGGTTTCTGAGAAGGCGCCTTTTTCAGGCGGACGGATGATGGACAGACAGACGGACGGATGACGGAGGCCTGCGCCATTTTGTTGGCTCTGTTGATACAGTCGAGCAGAGCTAACACCGGTCTGGAGTAACCCGAGTTAACGGACAGGGGGACGGATGGACGACGGATGCCTGCGCCCCGTCAGTAACTCTGTCGACACAGTCAAGCAGAGCTAATAAAATGATAATGATACTAACTATAAGAGAGGACACGACGACGACAACGACGACGACGACGACGACGACGAAGAAGAAGAAGAAGAAGAAGAAGAAGAAGAAGAAGAAGAAGAAGAAGAAGAAGAAGAAGAAGAAGAAGAACAAGAAGAAGAAGAAGAACAAGAACAAGAACAAGAACAAGAACAAGAACAAAATCAGGTTAATGTATTCTATCTCATTTGTAGTGATGCAGGGTCAAGATTACAGTATGCAAGCCAGCTCAAACGGGTGTACCTTCCACTTTAATTATGCATATGCAGTATTCATCAATAGTGACACAATAGGGTAACGGAGGCTAACCCGCAGAATATATACAAACCTTTGCGTTTCTCAAAAGTACATTACATGTAAAAAGTTTCAGCATTCCATTCACTACCTTAAATACTAGTAAGCAACGTTCAAAAACTGAGCATTTGTGGAACTTTCGTTTACTTTGTTTTGTGTGATTAGCCTCCTTACTTCCACTACATAGCAGTAAGGAGGTTCATCACCTATAATAATAAACCTATTATAATATAGGCTTTTACTATTTTGCTGGTAATGGATACTGATAGAAGAAAACATATTCCTGGACCCAGACTTTCACACGGTATTGTAATCTTTAGTGATATGTTCCCTTGCATAAAATGCATAGACGGATGTTGTTTTCAATGCATTTTTTGTCTTGCTGAGTGCGAAAATGACAGTAGCAGCGGTAGTAGTAGTAGTAGTAGTAGTAGTAGTAGTAGTAGTAGTAGTAGTAGTAGTAGTAGTAGTAGTAGTAGTAGTAGTAGTAGTAGTTATCTGCGCAACTTAAGGCTCTGCTTGACGACAGCAGTATATATGACAATTGAAATATTAAAGAAATATCCCATTATACGAAGTTTGAGACAAATGCACCAATGACCTCAAGCTGATGTCGACAATACAAGCTCAGTGTATGGAACAGAATAATGTTTCACTGATGTCCCTGACTGCTAAATCGCAATCTGGTTCACACTACAACCAACCATTTTCGAGTTACAAGCTATTGTCACAGGTACCCCACACATGTATATGTGTTTCACTTCGTTTGACTCTACGAACGCACCGTTTTCGAGTTAAAGGGCATTTGAGATGAGCGCACTAAATGACCTCAAATTACATTGAACACTACAAGATCCAAAGTAACCCACATATTGTTAGTATTCTCGAGTCTCAAATTGCACTCCTTTTCACTCTCCGGTCAGCTGTTTTCAAGTTACAGGATGTTTTGATAAAAGTGGAACAAATGACTATTATGACATTGAACACTGTACGGTCAAAGGTACTACGCATGTGTTCATCTGGTATACCTGAATCCGAATGCTACGCCCTTTCACACTATAAAGAGCAATTTCCAAAATATTTCGAAGCTTTTGTTTTCTCATTTTTTTAAGTTTCAAAATTCCAAGAAATAACTTGGTGTTTGTCACGGAAAACATAAATTTGGCCGAAAAATAATCACAACAACATGATCAGAAATTTAAAATTTGTGCTTTTTTTTTTTTAGAAAAATCGCACATGCACCAAATTACCCCCAGCAAGCTCTTTAATATAGCTTGCATTCTAGTACCAACGGGCCCCACAATTTGGTCCATTTCGCCCTACGATTAACCATTTCCAAGATATTTGCAAGTTTTCATTTCAAAACTTTTTTTAGTTTTCGTTAACGTTGAAATTTCAAAATTACAAGAAGTAACGTTTGTCTGGGCTCTCACAGGGAACATCCATAAAAGTTTGGTTGAAAAGAATTGTAGGAGTAGCGTTATGAAAAATCCTAATTATCGGAAAAATCGCATGTGCGCCGTGTAACCCCAAAATGACAGTGAACACTATAGGGTGAAAACTACATGTACCGCATATGCGTTATAGTACACCCGAGTCCCAAAATTCAATCAGTTTCGCTCTACGACTAGCAATTTCCAAGATGCACGTATGTACAATTTACCAATTTACCATCATTTACCATTGGCCATAATATTACTTTTTTATTTATTTTAAGCCAAATAATTAAAATAACAAACTTAATTAAAACAACAAAGGCTATTGGAGTAACATTTTGACGCTTCTGTCACTTGAAATTATGTAATGTAGGAGTCAGGTAACTTTTGTGAATGTACCAATAATTGCTAAAATATGCAAAATGTGTCATCGCACTAGCTTAATAACTGTCGAAGCAGTAAAGTTTCAAAATTTTGATCCCTTTGGGTCCCAGTCATCTGCAGAGATGGTGAATAGCTACATTTCCATAAAATATGGCATTAATTGGCTTTTTCTGAGCAAAGTTCGCGTTTTACGGTCGGACGACGACTGACTACAGACAACGACGGACGAAGGACGAAAGCATCATGGTAACAGCTCTGCTCACGCAGTCAAGCAGAGCAAAAAAATGAAACAACTGTCTTTGTGAATGTTCCCAAAACCAAGATTCTAGAACAAAATTTCCCTTTCTTTTTCTCCCCTTCAGTTTCTAGGTTAGGAAAATGAAAACAAAAAGTCGAATACCAAACTTAAAAATGACTAGAGATATTTCGCTTAATCTTCGGGTGAACCAGAAAGCATGGACGTGTGTTTGATTACTG
>JAAUYG010252207.1_pt1 | contig 10229 bp, 4 predicted proteins | sample 7278091 | NCBI WGS metagenome assembly JAAUYG01 (sample SAMN14350201, study PRJNA611818) | marine sediment metagenome | isolation source: surface marine sediment (0.6m) | place: French Polynesia: Moorea | collected 2018-08
GACATTGTCACTTCATAGTCAAGGCTGGGCATTGTCAGACATAATTGTCATACATGTTCAAAACATGATCGATCATGATGTTTGATGAAAAATGATGGTCACATTGTCAATATTTCGCCTGGGTTTACAGTCCTTTGTACTACCAAAATTCTATTTTAAGATTTGAACTACCATAACTAAGACCGAGTTTTCAAGGTTCCACGGGTGGTCTGGGCACTGTACATTTTTTTTTCAGAAATCAGAATCCATCTGTATAGAGGTTGTGAATTCAGCTACCCTTGAGGATGACACTTAATATAACCATAATGTGACACAATATGTTTGAAATTATTAAACTTGAAGGGATGGAAATGATAGATGTTTTGGTTTAAGATTTTACTTCAGCCTACATATCAGAGATGAAAAAAATTTCAAATTTTTAAATGGAAGAATACTTGAAAACGAAATCTCAGTAATGAATATAGTCTGAAGATACAACGAAAAAGGGATGGGTCAATTGTGCAGACTTAGCTATACAGCTGAAACATTGCATACAACTGCTACTTCTGGGTCAGACATCAGAATTGCGAGATCAGGGTTTGCCTTCCAGAAAAAGTCTTAACTCGATAAAAGAACTGAAGTTTTACTAATATGGCACCCGTTTCATAACCATTTGTCTCTTTTTGGTGCCTTAAGATAATGTTGGACATAAAAATGTTAAGTCTGTAAATGAACTTATGTTTAGAGATTTACACAAAGCTTGGTAACAATTGTGGGGTTTTTTTTTGCATAAGATTACTTTAGACTTGAGAAATTTCTGGAAACTTACAGCCCCCCTGGAGTGAAATCTGCTGATAGAGCAATCTCATGCAGACTGAATGTCTAAACCTTGGGGGAACACTGACAAAATTCACTTTGCACCTGGCCCCCTGCATGGGTTGGAAGAGGATGCAGGATATATATGTGCTTACAGAAAGCTGAAGTTTTAACCTTCCAAGAGCTAACCTTTATATATACATGTATATATATATACGCCACTTGCGTATCATTATCTTGATACTGAGAATGATCTAAAATAACTATAATTTAGGCCATGATCATGTCAATAACTACTCTTACCCAGTGATTACTGGTAACACTCATTGAATAATACACGTACACTTACATCATCAATATTTGGATCAAATGTTGCTAAAAAAGATTCTGTTTGTTAATTCGTAGCAGGAAAGTCACTGCATGTAGTTTCCATTGTTAATACAACATGTTACACTAATTGTCGATCAGGTTGAAGCAAGAATGGTTTATTAAACTGCATGTGCGGTCACATTACACACTCGGTATGTAGATCACCATGCACTTCCTACATTTGCATATTCACAAGTTCCTATTGCCTACGTATAACAACTAAACAATGTCCTCATCAGTTAGCTTATGGTATTTCAAAGGTAAAAACGTACTAGATCACATAATGTAAACCATTGACCTTCAGCTCTGACTTGCCACCATATATCACTGTGAGCCACTTTTTCCACTCAGTTCCTGCCCAAAAGTATGTCGTATTTCATAACAACGAATTACGCAGTGTCATACAGGTGATGATGCATTAGGCACTTTCGTGATTGCTGTCCCGCGTCACACGATATTCCGATGTGTCTCGCCCTCAGCTGATGCTCCCATATCATTACGCGTAATAGCCTTTGTCACATTAACCTTTTACCAGACCTTAGAAAGCAGGAGTTGCCATGCTATAGTTTCAGTATGCCAATATCCCCACCCTGCATACTTTTAACAATACCATGACACCGTTAATTTAAGAGGAACTATAGGTCAGTAGATTGCCATGGCAACCAAGAATGGTCGTGATTTTTTTTTGTCCATTTAAGTCCCATTCAGATGGCACATATAGTAAATCTAAAGCCTTGATTGTATTGCACTTATATTTATATATTTTTCTGCGAAGAAGCTACATGTTTAGTGGCCCCTGCGATATAAGACCATCTGTTCAACCTGCAAAATATGGTCTTAAATTGAAGGTGGTCTTAAAATGGGAGGAAATCTGTATTGAAAATTCATGAATGATGTCACTGATGCAGTCTTAAAATGGAGGAATTCTTATAGGATAGGAGTCTTATATCACAGGGACCACTGAATGTGAAACTTGATGATAACTGTTAGTATTTGCTTGGCTATTTTCTTAAACAATTTATATTTTTTATTACTCTTGTAAAAACTTAAGATTCCAAAAGAAAATGAGCCCTGTCAGTGACAGCTAAGTATATAGATTCATCACAGACTATATTGGGACAGTCAAGTTGAACAACAAAAAATCAAGGGGTTGAGGCTGAATAATAATGCCTGGTTGTAAAATTTCAGCTTTAATCATGTTAATTTAGATGTGCGAGTGCCATCTTCAGTGAGCTCGCTTTCAGTGGTCGAAGTGATTGGCGCAGCCGAAGTGGGGGCAGCCGAGATTGCCTGCAGTCATTCGGGGTCACATGATATAAATTCCAATCAATTGCCCCTGATTGCTGCGGTAAGGGTGAATAAGCCATTACCTACAGAGGAAGTTACGAGCATTAGTGGGAAGTGGGTGGCAGTAACACAGTGGGCAGGGGCGCGCAGGGGTCCCTGTATTTTAAGACCACCGGATTCCACCAGAAAATAAGAGGGTGCAGGCCTTAAAATGGTGGTTTATTTATATCAAACTATAAGAGTGCAGGGGGTGTCACTGATGACTGGTCTTAAAATAGAGGGAATTCTTACCAGAGAGTGGTCTTAAATCACAGGGTCCACTGTGTACAGGCACTGGGAATGCTGCAGGAAAGAATGGAGAAAAAAGAAAAGTAAGAAAAAAAGGAAGGAGAGAAGAAAGAAGAAAAAGAAGAAACAAATAAAGGAAAGAATAAAGAAACATGGCAAAGAAGGAAAGGATTGACGGGAAAGAAAGAAAAGAAGCAAAAGTGAAAAAAAATGTTGTACACGGTGACCATGGTGACTGAAGAATAAATTACTAGTATTTGTTACTATTAGCATCATTAGGTACTAAACTATATGCACTCTACCGGTGCTTGATAGAGGCCAGTGCTAGCCTTGAAAGGCATGCTCATATTTTAGATACAAGGACCTTGATGTGGTGCCCACTTTTTGTCACAAGAGTTGTTACTGGTCACTGGGAGTGAAGTGCTGGTGCTGCATGGCTACTGTTCAGAGTTATGGACTGCGGATTAGACAGACGTACGGCCTAAGGCTGTCAAGCGCCAATTCAAGAATGGGACCGCAGTGACTGTTGGCTAGGGCTTAAATGTTGCACAGGAAGAGAGGAGGCAGAGCTGGGAAGAAAGGGAAATAAAAAAGAAATGACAAAAATTTTGGCATAATGCTTAAATCAATACCCCAGTTTTATGGTGCTAGCATAATAGTACTACAGGTGATTCTTTTACCATCCAGGACAATTAAGACTACTATTTCTGAGAGTTGACCAGCCCATGTGAACTTGGTCTAAAACACACAGCAGTCCCTTTCTTTTACAGACCAGCTGTCTTAAGAGCACAGCTCCATACAGTGTGTAGTGGTGGCAGCAATCTTGAATACATTATGGCACAGTGGAACCTGTCTTGAAAGACCACCCCATTGGCCACAAAAATGTGGTCGGTTAAGACAGGTGGTCTCTGGTGACAGGTTCAGTTATATTGAAATGTAGGTCCTGCCGAAAATATGTGGTCTGTTAAGACAGGTGGTCTCTCATGGCAGTAGTCTCTCAAGACAGGTTTCACTTAATATCCCCTCTCTTATAGGGACACCCCTTCCGCCAAACATTTTTGTCCTTATTCGAGAGGTGTCCTTTGGTGAGAAGGTGCATTGCATGTGTTCATGCTACAGTGCTGCTAAGAATTTGTGTCCTTTCTAGATGGATGGCCTCTCTAGAGAGTGTCCTTGAAGAGAGGGACGACTGGATGTGTAAATGCATTTGATTCTTCCTGCCAAAGGTCTTTCAAAAGGACACTCTAATGTTGACAGAACTATTACGCAGTCAATTTAGGGCTGTTGCTATCACAGAGGGGATACGATTATACTTCTTTTTTTTTTGCTTGTATGTTAGAAAAGCATCAGAATATTAATCAATTTTGAGTCACATAGGTGACAATAAAGCAGGCATGGAGTTTAATTGCCACAACACATTTGTAACAGCTCTTCTTTCTCCTGGGGAGGGGGGTGGGAGATAAAATTATCATAAAAATTCCAATTAAAAAGGCCTGGGTATTATTAGAACGCAATATTCGATATTTCTGAAATCTGTCGGAGGTGTAAAAGTTATTCTGGGTTAAAATTCCTCAAGAGTACTTAATCATATTTCTGGTCAATTCATAAGTGACCATGCACATGTCAATACGTCTTGTTCTCGTGGCTATGAAATTACTAATGACGATACAATTTAAAAAAAAAACTCTTGACAATTTTGACATCTGACAAGGCCTAATGATGACCAAGATGTTTACCAGATGAGGTCAGAGGCCACTTAGGTAACTAAGGTTACATCTAGAATTAGTTTAATTGGAGATGAGACTCGGGTTGATGTGGATATGTTGGGGAGATGAGATTTTCCTCCCCCCCCCCCCAACCTTGTATAAATCCACGATCAATGCCACCAACCAACATTGGCCACGATCGCCGTGACAACTTCAATATCTCCCAGTCACGAGGAGTTTAAACTGCAGACAGAATCAATGGTGTCAGCAGTGGGATCCCCTGGGGGATTGCCTCACGTTTAAAACAGAAGCCTCGGCAAATAGATTTGATTGTGTCCATGCAAGTCAAATGGGAAAATCAAAGTGGCATAGGGGGTGGGGCCATTCATTTCAATCAACACGGTACAGGGTTCCTGCCCCCAGCCTGACAGATGTTGATTGGACATACACAGGGGACCAGTAGCACCTGCTGTCTGCAGCGAATGAAGCCCACCCCCAATGCAGTTAATATCCGCAGCGCCCAAGTCACCCTACTATTTGGATAGAGTATAGAGTATTTTATAAATGCTTTATCTTTTTGTGAAATCACCAATAGAATGGTGACTGCATGGATCCAAGGAAGAAAGTTGACAGATTACCGTATATATTTTAAAAAGTGCACATGTTTTAATAAGTGCACACAGTGACTTGCAATTTTGCATGATAAGCTTTATCAGCATTTTTACCTCTGTATTAATTTCATTAAGTGTGCTGAATATATTATTACTTTATTTTTGTGTATTTAATCATGTTAATGCAATGAATACAATACTAATTTTTTGTGCAAAAGATGAACAAAAACTATCCACTCGATGGAGTATGTTATAGGCTTCAGTATCTATATCAAAATTTCTTTTATCTAGCTTTGTATTTCTTAAGTTAAACAGCATACACATGTAATGGAAGTTAGAATTATACATGTAGATGTTCAGGGTTTTAAGTTTTTTACATTGGTCCATGTGATTTAAGACCCCTTCCATTTTAAGATGTACGTTCTATTTTAAGACCGGCCATCAGACACCAGTATATATTTTCAGTATAAACATGATAAATATCCTTCCATATTTTTTCCAGTCTAAACAGGTGGCCTGCAAAATACAGGGACAAATGTATATGATGATAAGGTACAACTTTGAAACTAAATTAACAACAAAATCATCTTCAACCATTGATAAATAATGCTTTACATGTAAACTTTAGAGAATTTTGAGAGTTATTTAATCATACAGTCTGGCATGCTCTAAAACAGTGGTATATAAAGAACACACACTTTTAAGGTGCACATGTTTCGGGTTTCCAGATATATACAGTTAAACCTGCTCTAAACATGTAAAGACCACCTTATGTAAAGACCACCTGCTTATAAAGACCACATTTAACAGGTCCGCGGGGTATACTTTCCATGTTATTGAACTTGCATATAAAGACCACCTGTGTATAAGGACCACATTTTGTTGGTATAGGGTGGTCTTTATATACATGTTTCTCCTGTGCTTTCTTTGTCAAGCCTGTATGTATATAAAGACCACCTGAGTGTAAAAAAAAACATATTGTGTTAATCCTGTCTTTATATATAAGTTTCATTGTATTATTGGAAGAAATGATGAAACAAAACAAATTGGAGATTGCATGATCCTTCAGCATAAGAACCATATTTTGTTGATCGATTCCTAGAGTATACAGCTTTCATCCTTTTATTGGAAGAAATGATGAAACAAACTATATGAAACAAATGAAACAAACAAGAGTAACCCTTGTCTACATTTGTGTATTAATTGCAGTGTATGCCTGGCCTGGGAATGAACGTTCTGTACAACCTTCTGTACACCGAACCCAAGAAGCTGATGCTGCTCGGCCCCGGCTGTAGCGTCGTCTCGACGTTCGTTGGTCAGGCCGCGCGCATGTGGAACCTGATTGTTGTAAGTTTTGTATACAGGGGGACCTCACATTACGACCACATCAGAATTAACACAACTTCACTTCAGGATAGTGAGTGAGTGATCAGGGTTTTATTAGTCACAGTTGACATTGTTTCGGTCTTTAATCGCGACTGGAACAAGGTTTACCAAGCTCAATGGCTTGGTCTCAGAACAAGGTCATGTTTGTAGGTGTTGGTGTGTATGTACTGGACCCGTCTTGTACTAATCTGACCTGCGGGCAGTCTTTATAGTGCTAGCCCACTGAAACACCACACCACGGGTAGGCAGTGATGTCCCAACCCAGACCATTATCATGACTCCGAGCTGGCCAGTTACTGTCTAACTCTTTTGTGCTGAGCGCTAAGTAGAGCAGCAGAACCTCAAATTTTAATGTCTTTTTGTTTGAACGCAGCTGGGAATCGAACTACCAACCTCCCGCATGCCAGGCGAACGCTCAACCACTACACTACCCGGCCACGGTCACTTCAGAATAAAAGCAACAATTTTCATTCCCAGCAATACCAATTAAACTGCATTTGCAGTGTTAAGATACTTGACAAATAAAGCCGCCTGAGTTAAAACCAGTTTGGACAGTCCCATGTAGCCATGATGGTCTTATGTCCATGGTTCGATATTTGCCGTTGTACATTGGTCCCTCTCTTAGTGGCCACTCTTAACAGAGGCCACCCTACTAAATATATTTTCATCTCTACTGTATTTATATTTCGGTCTCACCAAAGGCCACTTGTCTAACATCTAATGTGGTTACAACTCTTTGGCAAATAGAGTGGCCTTATTAGAGGGGAAATACTGTATTGATTTATAGGTTGTAAACTTAAGTTGAGATGTTACCTTTAATATGTAAATTAATTGTTGTTAGCTATTGACTATGGTTACCAGAAATATAGAATTGCTATTTAGTCTTCACATATATTTCAAAGATTTGACATGTGCAAAAAGTATTACACATATTGAAATATTAATTATCATAAGAATTGACAAACAGAACACATCTTTTGAATTAGATAGACAGTGCCATGACATATTTTTAGATTGGGGTGTGTCTGGATCATGACATAACACCAGTTGCATCCATATTGACAGCGTACACGCCAGCTGCTGCCTAATTAACATAATTGTTTAGGTATAGAGAGAGCATTTCAAAATAAAATCAAATCACTCCTATCAAACTGATTAGTATGTTTCTTGTCTCATTTATGAAACTCGAGTCAAGAAACGTCCTATCTAAAACCATATGATACGCCATGTGCCACCAAAAAATCCAGAGTACAAAATTTAGAGCTAAGGAATCCACGTGACGGGTGTGCTTGGCTGATCTGTCCCTTTGATGCCGACTTTAAGCCTGTCTGTCACTACTTGTCTCGTCTGACCATGATAACTGTCCACATCACATCGAGGACCCGGAATAAAAGTCTTTGATGTTAAAAGAGGACAGGAAACAGGAAGTGGAGAGTCTGTACTGGGACAGGGAATTGTGGGTAAGGACTGAAGTGAGAGGAGGTAGCGGAAGGGGAAGGAGGGGGATGTTACAACATCGCCGTGGAGACACCGATATTGACTGGGGACAGTGGTTGATCATCACATAGAGACCGACGAGAAGACGCGGAATATGTAAAGTGGGGAAAAAAGAGACTTTGATGTCAGAAAATAAGACACTTGAGATTGAGGCAGTGTTTGAAAACGAAATACACTTTAAGCCAAACATGTGCATGAAAAACTGCACGAAAAATTTTTAAAGCAAAATTTATGAAAGTTTTTAGAAGAATAATTGACAAGTGATCTCTGTCGATATATTGATTGAAAATGACCAACAAATTGATCACAATTTTGCGTTGGGGACTTTGTGTTGTTGCGTTCAATTGGTTAAGGACTTGAATACTAGCAGGATGCTGCTGCATGCAATTGTCTTGACAAGTGTCAATAAAAGGAAGAAATCTAAATGTTGTCACAGGTACAGTAGACAACATGAGTATGGACAGCTAAAGGTGTTTTTAGTAAATAAAGAAATAAAGAAATAAATAATTAACAACATAAATAAAACAGGAAAGACTAAGAAATAAACATGATATATAGAAAAAGTGAATAAATAAATAAATAAATAAATGTACAAATACATAAATACATAATCTTTTAATGTGTTTTTGTAGCTGTAACCGTGGTAACAGCTTAGTGTTTGTAATCTCTAGACAATCATACTACCTCTATTTACAGCTGTCCTATGGCTCGAGTTCCCCAGCATTATCCAACAGGAAGCGATTTCCTACGTTCTTCCGAACCCATCCATCAGCCACACTACACAACCCGACCCGGGTCAAACTGTTCCAGAAGTTTGAATGGTCTCGTATAGCCACGATCCAGGAGACGCAGGAGGTGTTCACTTCAGTAAGGATCAAGCCAATTGCTCGTTATCTCTCTTTGCCAAATTGGTCTCAATTGAGGGAAAAGATATTTTTTGAATCTACATAATTCTCTCAGAAAAGTGTTACATCTATTGATGAAAGGGACCAAATAATTCCTGGGTCTGTATCATGTATATTTTGATACGTAGATTTGTGGCCTTCTAGAGAAGGTATACACCACTCTTAAGAAGAAGCACTTACTGTACAAGGAAAATTATCATTAGAACTGTAAACACTGAACAGAAACATTTGTTTTTAAAGCTAGAAATAGTCTAATCCCTGCATTTTAAGACCACACATTAAGCCAAAAATGTGGTCCTAAATTTGCAGGTGGTCTTAAAATAGAATACAAATTTGTATGCTATAATGTAAGGCTAACGTGTCATCATTGAATATGTTGAAAGATGTGGAATAATGTCATAAAGGGAAGTCCTAAAATGGAGGGGGGGGGGCTTAAATTGCAGTGACCACTGTGTCTGTATGCTGCCTCAGACAAAATGAACATATTGCCTTTAAAGCAGACATCTGTGACAATATTCTGTGATATTACGAAGGCCTATTTCTATGTTATCATGTCTGTATATTTGCAGACAATAGAGGACTTGGAGGAGAGAGTGAAAGAGGCCGACATTGAGATCGCTGTGAGAACCAGCTTCCTTACAGATCCCACCAATGCTGTACGCAACCTCAAGGTCAGTACATATAGCCCCCTCACAGACGGATATACTGGGTGCTCGTTTCGTAAAAAGCCGAAGTCAGGCAACGAACTTAAGGTTATAATAATTACCAATGCTACAAGCAACCATAAGTTAAAGGCCACCTAGTACTTCACCCACAGACTAATGTGTTAGGGACCTGTTTTTTTAAAAACGCACAAGTCAGGCAGCAAACATTTGTTTATAATATTTACCAATGCTGTACACAACCTCAAGTTCAGTCTAGCTGGTTATCCACAGGTTGAACTGCTAGGGAACTGTTTGCTTAAAAAGCTCAATCACACATCAAACTTAGGATTATTGAACCACTATAATGCTGCATATATCGTCAGGGTCGGAAGGGGTCACCCATGGACTAATTTTCTGGGGGCTTGTTTCTTAAAAAGCACAAGCCACACAATGAACTTACGTTTATGATAACTTACCAATGCTATATATGCAACCAGTTGCAATCTTGATGTCAACTGAAACCAGCCTGGATGCATGAGCAGTTAATGATAGATAGAAAGTTTATTCACACTTTCAACATACATGTATTATTCACAATACAAGTTTAATGACCTTAAGTAGTCGTACTATATTAAGGTGTCCGATTATTTAAAATGCATATTATTTTTAGCTCTGCTTGACTAGGTCAGCAGAGCTCATGAAATCAAACTTCGTCCGTCGTCTGTCGTCCGTCGTCCGTCC